>Ga0153979_1000055_pt1 | contig 19506 bp, 13 predicted proteins | sample TSGA063MetaG_FD_104690 | JGI IMG/M metagenome (GOLD analysis project Ga0153979, IMG submission 104690) | Attine ant fungus gardens microbial communities from Georgia, USA - TSGA063 MetaG | ecosystem: Host-associated > Fungi > Mycelium > Unclassified | place: USA: Georgia, Magnolia Springs State...
CGCGACAGCGGCCCGGTTGCGCCGAAAAGCGTGGTGCTGGCCGATGACTTCGACTGGGAAGCTGACCAGGCGCCGCGCGTTCCGTGGGGAGAGACGGTTATTTATGAGGCGCACGTTCGCGGTCTGACCCAGCGACATCCGGGCATTCCGCCAGAGATACGTGGCACCTATGCCGCGCTGGGTCATCCGGTAGTGACCGACTACCTGAAACGCCTTGGCATCACCAGCCTGGAGCTGTTGCCCATCGCCTGTTTTGCCGATGAGCCGCGTTTGCAGCGCGCCGGGCTGACTAATTCCTGGGGCTATAACCCGCTGGCGCCCTGGGCCGTTGATGCCCGCTACGCCTCGGGCGTGAAGGACGCCTCTCCCCGTGGTGAATTTCAGCAGGCGGTAAAAGCGCTCCATCAGGCAGGTATCGAGGTCATTCTGGACGTGGTGTTTAACCATACCGCGGAACTGGAAGAGACTGGCCCGACGCTCTCGGGCCGCGGCGTGGACAACAAAAGCTACTACTGGCTGGGTGGAAGCGGCGCATACGAAAACTGGACCGGCTGCGGCAACACGCTTAACACCAGTCAGCCCGGCGTTATGCAGTGGACGCTCGACTGCCTGCGCTACTGGGTGGAGGTCTGTCATGTGGACGGTTTTCGCTTCGATCTGGCCCCGGTGCTGGGCCGCACGCCGGAATATCGTCGTGATGCAGAAATGTTGCAGCTGATCACAGCCGATCCGCTGCTCGGCAAATGCAAAATTATCGCTGAACCCTGGGATATCGGCCCGGAGGGTTATCAGCTGGGTCAGTTCCCGCCGCCGTTTGCAGAGTGGAACGACCAGTTCCGCGACGTCATGCGCCGCTACTGGCTGCATGGCGATATAACCCGCGGGGAGTTTGCCAGCCGGTTTGCCGCGTCCAGCAACCTGTTTCAGCAGGATGGCAGGCGACCCTCGGCGAGCATCAACCTGATCACCGCTCATGACGGCTTTACCCTGCGTGACCTGGTCAGCTTCAACCAGAAGCACAACGAGGCCAATCGTGAAGATAACCGTGACGGGCATAACGCTAACTTCAGTCACAACCACGGGGTGGAAGGGCTTGATGCCCCGCAGGCGGTCAGGGAACAGCGTCGTCGCAGCGTACAGGCCCTGCTCACCACGCTGCTACTTTCGCAGGGTACGCCCATGCTGTTGGCCGGTGATGAGCACGGCCACAGCCAGCACGGCAACAATAATGCCTACTGCCAGGATAACGCGCTGGGCTGGCCTGGCTGGGATGATAACGATAGCGAACTGTTCGCCTTCACCGCCGCGCTCATCCGTCTGCGGCGACGTATTCCGGCGCTCGGCTGTGATAGCTGGTGGCAGGAGGGCGACGGGAACGTTGAGTGGCTCGACCAGCAGGGAAAGCCGCTGGATGCCAGTGCGTGGCAGAAGGGGGGGCAACCACTGCAAATCCGCCTGTCGCAGCGCTGGCTTATTACCATGAACGCCACCGAAGAAGTGTGCGAACTGATATTACCCCTGGGGGAATGGCGCGCCATCCCTCCTTTCGCCGGGGATGATAACCCGATTCTGTCAACTGTCTGGCATGGAGCCGCGCACGGCGTGTGCGTATTCCACAAACAATCATAACAGGAGTCAGACATGGTCAAATTAGATAAGAACGATCCCCTGATGCTGGCAAGACAATTGCCATCTCAAACTGTTGCCCTGATCCTGGCGGGCGGGCGTGGCACGCGATTGAAAGACCTGACCGCGACCCGCGCCAAGCCCGCCGTCCACTTCGGCGGAAAATTCCGCATTATTGATTTTGCCCTGTCAAACTGCCTGAACTCCGGGATCCGACGGATCGCAGTGATCACCCAGTATCAGTCCCATACGCTGGTGCAGCATATTCAGCGCGGATGGTCCTTTTTAAATGAGGAGATGAATGAGTTTGTGGACCTGCTGCCCGCGCAGCAGCGGCTCTCGACCGAGCACTGGTATCGCGGCACAGCCGATGCCGTCACCCAAAATCTCGATATTATTCGCCGCTATCAGGCGCAGTACATCGTGATCCTGGCCGGCGATCATATCTATAAAATGGACTACTCACGGATGCTGCTGGATCACGTGGAGAACGGCGCGAACTGTACCATTGCCTGCCTGCCGGTTCCGATTGAAGAGGCCAGCGCGTTCGGGGTGATGGCGGTCAGCGACGATAACAAAGTGGTCGGCTTTCTCGAAAAACCCGCCGATCCACCTTCGATGCCGGGCGATAAAACCCAGGCGCTGGCCAGCATGGGAATTTACGCCTTTAACGCCGAATATCTCTATCAGCTGCTTGAAGAAGACCTGGCGCTACCGGAGTCGAATCACGACTTCGGCAAGGACATCCTGCCCAGGGTTGTGGCCACCGGCGAGGCGCTGGCTCATTCCTTTAGCGACTCCTGCGTGCAGAGCGATCATAGCTCACTGCCCTACTGGCGTGACGTGGGTACGCTTGAAGCCTACTGGAAAGCTAACCTCGATCTTGCCTCGGTGATGCCGGAGCTGGATATGTACGATCGCGACTGGCCGATCCGCACCCATATGGAGCCTCTGCCGCCTGCGAAATTTGTCCAGGATCGATCCGGCAGCCATGGCATGACGATGAATTCGCTGGTATCGGGAGGCTGCATTATCTCGGGTTCGGTGGTGGTCAATTCGGTACTGTTTTCCCGCGTACGCATCAACTCATTTTGCAATATTGATTCCTCCGTTCTGTCACCGGACGTGGTGGTTGGGCGCTCGTGTCGCCTGCGTCGCTGCGTCATTGATCGTGCCTGTGAACTTCCTGAGGGGACCGTCATTGGCGAGAACCCGGATGACGATGCGCGCCGTTTTTATCGTTCTGAAGAGGGTATTGTTCTGGTGACCCGCACTATGTTGGCGAAGTTAGGCTGGCGGAGCTAAAGCCTTTCACAACGCCGGACCGAAATAAGAAAAAAACATCTGATGCGGGTCAATGCGTCAGCATACAGTTAAGGGGTTGATAATGCAGGTGTTACATGTCTGTTCAGAGATTTTTCCACTGCTAAAAACGGGTGGACTAGCTGATGTTGTCGGAGCACTACCTGCGGCGCAAATCGCAGAGGGGATTGATACCAGAGTGTTGATCCCGGGTTTCCCGGATATTAAAAAAGGGGTGAAGGATACCCAGCTTGTCGCCACGCTGCAGACGTTCGCCGGCAGTGTAGAGCTGCACTATGGAGAATTTGCTGGCGTAGGGATTTACATCATTGATGCACCGGGGCTGTACGACCGGCCTGGCAGCCCCTATCACGATGAATCGCAGTACGCCTATACGGATAACTATCTGCGCTTCGCCCTGCTGGGCTGGATGGGGTGTGAACTGGCCTGCGGCGTGGATAGCCACTGGCGACCGGAGGTGGTGCACGCGCATGACTGGCACGCGGGCCTGGCCTGTGCCTACCTCGCCGCACGCGGGCGGCCTGCAAAATCGGTCTTCACCGTGCATAACCTTGCTTATCAGGGGCTGTTCGCCGCGCACCATCTGGAGCAGATAGAGCTGCCCGCGTCCTTTTTCAATATGTTCGGCCTGGAGTTTTTCGGTCAGATCTCCTATCTGAAAGCAGGGCTGTTTTTTGCCGATCATATTACGGCCGTCAGCCCGACCTATGCGCGGGAAATTACCCTGCCTGAGTTTGGTTACGGTATGGAGGACCTGCTGCGCCAGCGTCAGCTGGAAGGGCGGTTAACCGGTATTTTGAACGGCGTTGATCCGGCCATCTGGGACCCGGCGCACGATCTGCTGCTGACCGCGCGCTACAACCGCGATGTACTCGATGCGAAGGTTGAAAACAAGCGCCAGCTGCAAATTGCCATGGGACTAAAAATAGATGAGAAGGTGCCGGTCTTTGCCGTCGTCAGCCGCCTGACGAAACAGAAAGGGCTGGATCTGGTACTTGAGGCGCTGCCCGGGCTGCTGGAGCAGGGCGGTCAGCTGGTGCTGCTGGGCGCGGGCGATGCCGTTCTGCAACAGGGTTTCCTTGCCGCGGCGGCGGAATATCCGGGGCAGGTGGGCGTGCAGATTGGCTACCACGAGGCGTTTTCTCACCGAATTATGGGCGGTGCCGACGTGATTATGGTGCCGAGCCGCTTTGAGCCCTGTGGCCTGACGCCGCTCTACGGGCTGAAATACGGCACGCTCCCGCTGGTCCGGCGCACCGGTGGCCTGGCGGATACCGTCAATGACAGCTCGCTGGAAAACCTTGCCGACGGCATTGCCAGTGGGTTTGCCTTTGAGGACAGTAACGCATGGTCGCTGCTGCGCGCCATTCGCCGCGCCTTTGTTTTGTGGTCCCGTCCCTCACTGTGGCGCTATGTTCAGCGTCAGGCGATGGCGATGGATTTTAGCTGGCAGGTGGCCGCACTGGCCTACCGCGATCTTTATCAGCGTCTGTTGTAATCAGTGAATGGGAAGATTGATATGAAGGCTCCGTTTACCTATACCGCCCCCACGCTTAGCGTGGAAGCGTTAAAAAATTCCATTGCCTATAAGCTGATGTTTACCCTGGGTAAGGATCCAGTCATCGCCAACAAGCACGAATGGCTGAATGCCACGCTGCTGGCGGTGCGGGATCGTATGGTCGAGCGCTGGCTGCGTTCCAATCGCGCACAGCGCTCGCAGGATGTTCGCCAGGTCTATTATCTGTCGATGGAGTTTCTGGTCGGGCGGACGCTCTCCAACGCGCTGCTATCCATGGGGATCTACGACGATGCCCACGACGCACTGAATGAGATGGGGTTCGACCTGGAGGAGCTGATCGAAGAGGAGAGCGATCCGGGGCTGGGTAATGGCGGGCTTGGGCGGCTGGCGGCCTGTTTCCTGGATTCGCTGGCGACGCTGGGGCTACCGGGACGCGGCTACGGCATCCGCTATGACTACGGCATGTTTAAGCAAAATATCATTGACGGACGCCAGGCGGAATCACCTGATTACTGGCTCGAATACGGCAATCCCTGGGAATTCCAGCGCTACAACACCCGCCATAAAGTGCGCTTCGGTGGCCGTATTCAGCAGGAGGGCAGTCGCTCCCGCTGGCTGGAAACCGAAGAGGTGCTGGCCATGGCCTATGATCAGATCATCCCCGGCTACGACACTGATACCACCAATACGCTGCGGCTCTGGGGGGCGCAGGCCAGTAACGAAATCAATCTGGGGAAATTCAACCAGGGGGATTATTTTGCGGCGGTAGAGGATAAAAACCATTCAGAGAACGTATCCCGCGTACTCTACCCGGACGACTCCACCTATTCCGGGCGGGAATTGCGGCTGCGACAGGAGTATTTCCTGGTCTCGGCGACGGTACAGGACATTCTTGCGCGCCACTGGACGATGCATAAAACCTTCGATAACCTGGCAGACAAAATTGCTATTCACCTGAATGACACTCACCCGGTGCTGGCCATTCCCGAACTGATGCGGCTGCTAATAGACGAGCATAAATACAGCTGGGACGATGCGTTTGAAGTGACCTGTCAGGTCTTCTCCTATACCAACCACACTCTGATGCAGGAAGCGCTGGAAACCTGGCCCGTGGATATGATTGGGAAAATCCTGCCGCGCCACCTGCAAATTATTTTTGATATTAACGATTATTTTCTTAAAACCATTCAGGAGCACTACCCCGACGACTGGGATTTGCAGGCGCGGATTTCGATTATCGATGAAAATAACGGCCGTAAAATACGGATGGCCTGGCTGGCAGTCGTGGTTAGCCATAAGGTTAACGGCGTTTCGGAACTGCACTCTACGCTGATGGTTCAGTCGCTGTTTTCCGATTTTGCCGCGTTGTTTCCTGGTCGATTCACGAATAAAACTAACGGCGTGACGCCGCGCCGCTGGCTGGCGCTGGCTAACCCGTCGCTCTCCGGCGTGCTGGATGAAACCATCGGCAGGACCTGGCGCACCGAGCTGAGCCAGCTCGACGAGCTGAAGCAGTATATCGACTACCCCAGCTTTTTGACGCAAATCAGCGACTCCAAGCTGAAAAACAAGAAACGACTGGCGGAGTTCATCGCGCATAAAATGGATATTGTTGTCGATCCGCACGCGCTGTTCGACGTGCAGATCAAACGTATTCACGAATATAAACGCCAGCTGCTGAACGTGCTTCACGTCATCACCCGCTATAACCGCATTAAGGCCGATCCGGATGCGGAATGGGTGCCGAGGGTCAACATCTTTGCCGGGAAGGCCGCCTCGGCGTACACCATGGCAAAGCATATTATCCATTTGATCAACGACGTGGCGAAGGTGATCAATAACGATCCCCAGGTACGCAACAAGCTGAAGGTGGTCTTTATTCCCAACTATAGCGTAAGCCTGGCGCAGATCATTATTCCGGCCGCCGATCTCTCTGAGCAGATTTCTCTGGCGGGCACCGAGGCTTCCGGCACCAGTAATATGAAATTTGCACTCAACGGCGCGCTGACCATCGGTACGCTGGATGGTGCCAACGTTGAGATGCTGGAGCATGTTGGCGAAGAGAATATCTTTATCTTCGGGAATACCACCCCGCAGGTAGAGGCTCTGCGAGCGGCTTGCTATAACGCGCGCGAAATCTATGAGCAGGATGCCGAACTTCATCTGGCGCTGACGCAGATCGCCACCGGGCTGTTCAGCGCACAGGAGCCAGGGCGGTACCGGGATATTTTTGACTCCCTGGTCAGCCTGGGCGATCACTATCAGCTGCTGGCGGACTATCGCAGCTATGTGGACACGCAGGATAAGGTAGATGAGCTGTATCGCAATCCCGACGAGTGGACGAGAAGGGCGCTGTCGAATATTGCCAATATGGGCTATTTCTCTTCGGATCGTACCATTCAGGAATATGCGGATGAGATTTGGGGGATTAAGCCGGTACAGCTTTAGAACAGGGTAAATTAGCGGGAGTGGCACACCGGGGCGGTTGGCACTGCTGTCAGCCATAGCTGACAGCAGTTTCTCGCCCAGGCTCGGTTAATGCTGACAGCAGTTTTACCCCGTCCCGCCGTTATTTCGTTATTAAGAAGCCAGCGATAGCGCAGGCTTTTTCGCATGCTGCGCCAGCCATGCCCCAACGCGCGCGCGCTGCTCGTCATTCAGCCACATACCCAGCTTGGTGCGGCGCCACAGCGCATCATCCTGCTCACGCACCCACTCATTGGCTACCAGGTAGCGCAGTTCCGCTTCATACAGATGATGGCCGAACAGCTCGCCCAGGTCTTCCAGGCTTTTGGCCTCTTTCAGGAACAGCTCGGTGTTGCTGCCATAAGTGCGGGCATAGTGACGCGCCATGGCCTCGCTGATAAACGGATAACGACGACGCAGGCTGGCGGCATAATCTTCACGGGTGCCGGCAATATCGCCCCCGGGCAGCACGCAGGATTTGGTCCATGCCGGGCCTGCCTTAGGATAATACTTCGCCAGTTTTTCCATCGCGTGTTCAGCCAGCTTGCGATAGGTGGTCAGCTTGCCGCCAAATACCGACAGCAGCGGTGCCTGGCCGTTATCATCGCGGACGTCGAGCGTGTAGTCACGGGTGATGGCCTGAGGCGAATCCGATTCATCATCACAGAGCGGACGGACACCGGAATAGGACCAGACGATATCCTCAACGGTCAGCGCCTTTTTAAAGTGGCTGTTAAACACGTTCAGCAGATAGGCCGTCTCTTTCTCATCAATATGCACGTTTTTCGGGTCGCCCTTATACTCGACGTCGGTAGTGCCGATAATGGAGAACTCATCCATCCAGGGGATCACAAACACGATGCGGTGATCTTCATTTTGCAGGATATAAGCCTGCTTCTGGGTGTGAACGCGCGGCACCACAATATGACTGCCTTTGATCAGGCGAATGCCATAGGGGGATTTCAGCTTCAGTCCGTCGTCAAACAGCTCTTTAACCCAGGGACCGGCGGCGTTGACCAGCCCCCTGGCCTGCCAGGTAAAGGTTTTACCGCTGTCGATATCCTCTGCTTCCACCATCCACAGGCCGTTTTCACGCCATGCGCGGGTTACTTTGGTACGGGTACGGACTTCACCACCGCGCTTTTTCACTTCCTGCGCATTCAACACCACCAGGCGGGCATCATCAACCCAGCAGTCTGAATATTCGAAACCGCGCACAATCTCAGGTTTCAACACCGAATCTGCGCCAAATCGCACACCCTTACTGCCGGGCAGGCTGGTACGTTTGCCCAGGTGGTCGTACATAAAAAGACCTACACGGATCATCCAGGCCGGACGAAGATGAGGACGATGTGGCAAACGAAAACGCATCGGAAATGCGATATGCGGCGCCATTTTCAGCAGCACTTCGCGCTCAGCCAGCGCTTCGCTGACCAGGCGGAATTCGTAATGTTCCAGATAGCGCAGGCCACCGTGGATCAGTTTCGAGCTGGCGGAAGAGGTGGCGCAGGCCAGATCTTGCGCTTCCAGCATCAGTACTGACAGGCCGCGTCCAGCAGCATCTGCCGCAATCCCAGCGCCGTTGATACCGCCGCCGATTACGATCAAGTCTTTGGTTTCCACGTCATCCCCTCCGATGTTCGGAATAGTTCTCAAATGTTCGTTTTCGAGCATAATAATAATCGCAAACCAACACTGATGCCAGCGTTAACCGAATAAAAACATTTATGCGTGATGCAGGTAACATTATTGCGTCGATAAAAGACCATTAACCCTGCGGGTATCCGGGTTATAGTCTTAAGGGTTCGCGTTACAATGGATCTCATTTCGCTTTTACGGGACACCACCATGGATCAATTTCAGTGCATCAGCGTGCAGCAGGCCCAGGCACAGCTAACCGAAAAACAGGCGCAGATGGTCGATATACGCGATCCGCAAAGCTATGCGACGGCACATGCTACCGGTGCGATTCATTTGACTAATAGCTCTCTCGGCGCCTTTATTGAACAAACCGATACGGCCACGCCGGTAATGGTGATGTGCTACCACGGTATCAGCAGCAAAAGTGCGGCGCAGTACCTGCTGAGTCAGGGTTTTACAGAGGTCTATAGCGTAGATGGCGGGTTCGAAGCCTGGCAGGCTGCTTTCCCGCTGCGGGTGGAAAGCATGGCATAGGGGGCGAGACGGTTGAGCGTAACTGTCGGTACCCGGTAAAACAGTGAGATATCCCCTTCATACCTCAGGTTGCAGGTGTGTTGGCTGCGTTTGATTATCCGGTCACTTACCTGAGTAAGCCCCAGGAGATCCACTATGCTGCCGCCTTCCTGCAACTCGGATAATTTAAGGTATATACTGTTCTTTTTTGATGGTAAACAGGGACTTCCACGGCGATGATGCGCATTACTGAATTTTCCAATCCCCGTATGGCGCAGGCCTTTGTAGATTATATGGCTACTCAGGGCGTAGCGATCCGGATTGAGCACGAGAACCAAAGCATCCTGTGGCTGGATGATGATTCAAACGTTAGCCTGGTTGAAAACGAACTTGAGCGGTTTATCCGCGATCCTAATCACCCGCGCTATCAGGCCGCGAGCTGGCATTCTGGCACCACCTCCAGCGGCCTTCGCTATCAGGGATCCTCGCTGATGGCTAACATCACTCAGCGGGCGGGGCCGCTTACGCTAACGGTTATCGCTCTTTGTATCCTGGTTTTTATCCTGATGCAGCTGCTGGGCGACCAGACCGTGATGTCATGGCTGGCGTGGCCCAATAATGACCAGCATTTTCAGCTGTGGCGCTGGTTTACCCCGGCTCTGCTGCACTTCTCATTTCTCCATATTGCCTTCAATCTGCTGTGGTGGTGGTATCTCGGCGGGGCCATTGAAAAACGTCTCGGGGCCGGGAAGCTCTTTGTGATTTTGGTGATATCCGCCCTGCTCAGCGGCTGGATGCAGTCCCGCTTCAGCGGCGTAATGTTTGGTGGACTCTCCGGCGCGGTCTATGCGCTGATGGGCTATGCCTGGCTCAGAGGTGAGCGCGATCCCGAAAGCGGCGTGTATCTGGAGCGCGGGATGATGGTCTTCGCGGTGGTCTGGCTGGTGGTGGGCTATATGGGGTGGTTTGGGCTGTCGATTGCCAACGCCGCGCATGTGACCGGACTGCTGGTGGGGCTGGCAATGGCCTTTGTTGATACCCGTAATGTGAAATGAGCCTGTAGGTATAGCGGGCACGGTCGCGAAAAACAGGAGAACGATGTGAAGCAGACGCAACGTCATGACGCCATTATTGAGCTGGTGCGTCGTCAGGGGTATGTCAGTACGGAGGAGCTGGTGGAGCATTTTACCGTCAGCCCACAAACGATTCGCCGCGATCTAAACGATCTGGCTGAACAGAACAAAATTCAGCGTCATCACGGCGGTGCGGCCCTGCCGTCCAGCTCTGAAAATACGGCCTGGCAGGATCGTAAGAGAATGTGGTCAGCGGAGAAAGCGCGTATCGCCCAGCGGGTCGCCAGCCACATCCCTGATGGTGCCTCGCTGTTTATTGATATTGGCACCACGCCCGAGGCGGTGGCCCATGCGCTGCTTAATCACAATAACCTGCGGGTGGTGACGAATAACCTCAACGTTGCGATGCTGCTTATGTCGAAACCCGACTTCAGCCTGATTATCGCTGGCGGCGAGGTACGCACCCGTGATGGCGGTATCATCGGCGAAGCGACGCTGGACTATATCTCCCAGTTCCGCCTGGATTACGGCATTTTGGGCATTAGCGGTATTGATATGGACGGTTCGCTGCTTGACTTCGATTACCACGAAGTGCGCACCAAACGCGCAATTATTGAGAACTCACGCTGCGTGATGCTGGCCGTCGACCACTCAAAGTTTGGGCGTAATGCGATGATCAATCTCGGTGACATGAACCTGATCGATTATCTGTTTACCGATGAAGCGCCGCCACCGAGCGTGCTGAAGATGATTGAACAGCATGATGTGCACCTTGAACTTTGCTGACGTCTGACCCCTGGTATGTTGAATGTGGCTGACGCCTGACCCATGACCCCTGGCATGCTGAATGTTGCTGACGTCTGACCCATGACCCCTGGCATGTTGAATGTTGCTGACGTCTGACCCATGACCCCTGGCATGTTGAATGTGGCTGACGTCTTATCTTCAGCCTCCTGAGCCTGTCTGACGTCTGGCCTTAGCAAGTTGTAGCATGGATGCTGCACTCCCTTTCAGAACGCTGCCCTCACACCAGAATATCTTCTCCCTTAGGAAGCTTTTTTATCCGATCCGGTCTTAACTGTAAGAGCCTGTAATTGCATTTTTTATCAACGGTGAACCACAGCGTGGAACGCGCCTTTCATTATGATCAGCAGCCTGTCAGGCAGGGCAAACCGTAAGGACGGGACGATGGATAAAAAGTTTGAGCAGGCAGCCACGGCAGCGGGCATAGCCGCAACCTATATCAATGCAAAAGGCGAATCCGAAGTAATAAGCCAGCAGGTTCGCCAGCGCCTGCTGGCTGCGATGTCTGATGCTGGCAGGGCGAAGCCCGGTCCCATCCCGGCCTGCAAAGTGTTTACCCGTCGGCGCGGCGTAAAAGTCGATATCGCCGGACGCGGCGAGTATCAGTGGCGACTGGTGTTAGAAAACGGACGGGAATACAGCGACCAGATAAGTGCGGGCCAGGCGCTGTCGCTGCCGGGCAACCTGCCGTTTGGCTATCATCAGCTTTATCTTCACCAGGGTAAAAAAGCCTGGACGTGCCGGGTTATCATCGCGCCAACGCGCTGCTTCGAGCCTGAACCGCTGCGGGGGGGCGGCAAACTGTGGGGTGCCTGCGTACAGCTCTATACCCTGAGGTCAGAAAGAAACTGGGGAATGGGCGATTTCAGCGATCTGAAACAGATGCTGGCGGAGCTTGCCGATCGCGGCGGCGCCTTTATCGGGCTTAACCCGATTCATTCGCTGTACCCTGCCAGTCCGGAAAACGCCAGTCCGTACAGCCCTTCATCACGGCGCTGGCTGAATGTGCTTTATATCGACGTGGGGTCGGTGCCGGACTTTCAGCAGAGCGCCGCTGCTCAGCGCTGGTGGCAGCAAAAAAACACCCAGGCGCAGCTGGCGAAGGCCAGGCAGAGCGACTGGGTGGACTACTCCCGGGTGGCGGAGCTGAAGATCGCCGGCCTGCGGCATGCCTGGCAGCAGTTTGAGCAGCGTACAGCGGATGACCCGGCCGTGAGCGAATTTGAGACGTTTATTGTCGGTGGTGGGTCAGGGCTGTGGTGGCAGGCGACCTATGATGCGCTGCATGGCGTGATGCTGCAGGAGGATCCGGCGCGCTGGGGCTGGCCAGCCTGGCCGGAGGCGATGCAGGATCCCAACGGCCAGGCGGTGCAGCAGTTTTGCCAGCGAAATGAACGGGAGATCCGCTTCTGGCTCTGGCTTCAGTGGATCGCCGCAGGCCAGTTTGACGCCTGCTGGCAGCTTAGCCAGCAGCGGGGAATGCCGGTAGGATTATACCGCGATCTGGCGGTTGGCGTTTCAGAAGGCGGGGCGGAAACATGGTGCGACAGAGCGCTCTACTGCCTGGGCGCCTCGGTTGGCGCGCCGCCGGATATCCTCGGCCCGCTTGGGCAAAACTGGGGACTGCCGCCGATGGACCCGCATGTGATGGCCGCGCGCGGCTACCAGCCCTTTATTGACATGATCCGCGCCAATATGGCGAGCTGCGGCGCCCTGCGCATCGATCATGTCATGTCAATGCTGCGCCTGTGGTGGATCCCCGTCGGGGAAACGGCCAATTTTGGTGCCTATGTCCATTACCCGGTGGAGGATCTGCTGGCGATCCTGGCGCTGGAAAGCCAGCGTAACCAGTGCATGGTGATCGGTGAGGATCTGGGAACCGTCCCACAGGAGATCGTCGCCCTGCTAAGGGACAGCGGTATCTATTCATGGAAGGTGCTCTATTTCGAACAGCAGGATAAGGACAGCTACCGACCCCCCGAGGCATGGCCACGGCAGTCAATGGCCAGCGCCACGACGCACGACCTGCCTACGCTACGGGGTTTCTGGACGGCAGATGACCTGGCGCTGGGCGAGCGGCTGGGGCTTTACCCTGACAAGGTCGTTTTACGTGGGCTTTACGAGGATCGCGCCCGGCAGAAACAGGCCCTGCTGAACGCGCTGCATCAGTATGGCTGCCTGCCAAAGCACAGCGGCAAAAAAGCCAGCCGGATGAAAATGAGCTACGAACTGAATCGCGGCATGCAGCGATTTATTGCTGATAGCGAAAGCGCTTTACTCGGCCTGCAACCGGAAGACTGGCTCGATATGGACAAGCCGGTTAACGTCCCCGGAACCACCGAACAATACCCCAACTGGCGGCGCAAACTGAGCGCCACGCTGGAGGAGATGTTCGCGGATCCGCACGTTAACCGCTTAATCAAAGACGTGGATCGCAGACGGTGACGTTTTAGTAGAAAGAGTGCTCGCCGCGCTGATGCTCGGTCAGGTCGCGTACGCCCTTAAGTTCAGGGAAGGCTACCAGCAGCTCTTTTTCAATGCCTTCTTTCAGAGTTACGTCAACCATTGAACAGCCGTTACAGCCGCCGCCGAATTGCAGAATAGCGTAGCCGTCGTCGGTAATTTCCATCAGCGAAACCTTGCCGCCATGGCTGGCCAGCTGCGGGTTAATTTGTGCCTGTAGCTGGTACTCCACGCGCTCGATAAGCGGGGCGTCATCACTGACCTTACGCATCTTGGCGTTAGGTGCCTTAAGCGTAAGCTGAGAACCCAGATTATCGGTGACGAAGTCGATTTCAGCGTCGTCCAGGTAGGGTGCGCTCAGTTCGTCAACAAAGGCCGAAAGCTTGTCGAACTTAAGTTCAGTGTCGGTGGCTTCAATGGCATCGGGTGGACAGTAAGAGACGCCACATTCCGCGGTCGGCGTACCCGGATTGATAACGAATACGCGGATCTGGGTGCCCTCTTCCTGTTTCGAAAGCAGTTTTGCAAAGTGCTCTTGCGCAGAATCAGTAATTCGGATCATGGCGATTGCTCAATAGTTGACTAATTTAGTTGGTTATAATACGCCCATCGCCGACGCTCTACAAGGTTCGGCACAGGCACCATATCTCTACGCTGGCCGCACCGGCGGCCAGCAGTATGCGGCTAATTTCCTGAGCGGTACAGCCCGTGGTGACCACATCGTCCAGCAGAGTGATATGCCGCTCCCTGACGTCAATTTCAACCCTGAATGCACCGCGTAAGTTACGCCGCCGTGCAGATGCAGTTAAGCGGTGCTGGATTTTTGCCTTACGGGTGCGTCTCAGAGCCGCGGGGAGATAGCGGCAGCCGCAGCAGTGGGCCAGGTAGCGGGCGATGTCATCCATCTGATTAAAGCCCCGCTGCCATGCGCGATTCTTCTGTAACGGTACCGTCATGATCACATCCGGTCTACGCAGCCCGTGCTGACGCCGGGCGGCGAGCCAGGCGAGCAGCATCAGCCTGGCCAGCATCAGCGAAAGCGCGGTGACGCGGTAAAACTTCAGGCGCTTAACCAGCGCCTTAACGGGTGGCTGCCAGCCGCAAACCGCAATAATCCTGCTCCAGGCCGGGGGGTGGACCAGGCAGCGGCCACAGGGGGTTCTCTCATGCAGAGCGGGTAATCCGCAGCGTGGGCAGCAGGGGGGCAGACGGGGCAGGTGGCGCAGGCAGAGGCTACAGCAGCCATGATGGGCGATGGCTAACGGCATCTGGCATAGCCAACAGAGGGCAGGGATTGATAGCATAGCGGCCTCCATGGCAAAAACAGGATATTAACGGATGACTCAGCTTTACTGGCAGACTATCGGCGACGGCGATCGCGATCTTGTGATGCTGCACGGGTGGGGGCTGAATGCGGGTGTATGGCAGCATCTCATTGCGCGGCTCAGTCCGCATTTTCGTCTGCATCTTGTCGATCTGCCGGGTTACGGTCGCAGCCATGCCTTTCCGGCAATGCCCGTTGAGGAGATGGTTGAAACCGTGCTGCCGCAGGCGCCTGCGCGGGCGATATGGCTGGGCTGGTCACTGGGTGGCCTGTTCGCCAGCAAAATGGCGCTGCTGCATCCCGGGCGCGTAGCCGGACTGGTCAGCGTGGCGTCATCCCCCTGTTTCACCGCCGAAGAGGCGTGGCCTGGCATCAGGCCCGAAACGCTAAGCGGCTTTCAGCACCAGCTTAGCGAAAATTTTCAGCGCACCGTTGAGCGATTCCTTGCCCTGCAAACGCTGGGTACGGAATCGGCCCGTCAGGATGCGCGCCTGTTAAAGAGCGTGGTGCTGGCCCTGCCATCCCCGTCGGTTGACGTATTAAATGGCGGTCTGGAGACGCTGCGTACCCTCGATCTGCGCCAGGAAATGATGACGCTTAGCGTACCGCTGCTGCGTATTTATGGCGCCCTTGATGGCCTGGTCCCGCGCCGGATAGCGCCAGTGCTGGATAAAGCATGGCCCGACAGCCGCTCGGTTATTATTGAAAAAGCGGCGCACGCACCCTTTATTTCCCACCCGGACGTTTTTTGCGATCGACTTAAGGAATTCGCCCTGGAAATCCCCCATTAATTTTCGCTTACAAAACTGGCAATTTATTCGTTTCCGGTAATAATCAGTGAGGTGAGCAGGGGCGCTTACTTTTTACCTCTGAGCTGTCCAGGGAGCGGGCCCGGGTTTCCTCCCTGTCTGATCATCAAGCGGCTGCTTATTCCTTACAACAATATTAACCGGAGTATCTTTGATGAAAATGATTAAAACTGTTGCGATTGCTTTAGTGGTGGGGTCTGTTTCTTTCGGCGCATTTGCGGCAAAAGAGGTCACCAAAGAAGAAGTGAAAAGCATGAAGCTGGAAAAAATCGGCACGGTCAATACGACGGCGGAAACGACGTCACCGATGGATGCCAGACACGCGTTATCCAAACTGGCTGATGAAAAGGGCGGTAAATACTATCTGATTATCGCCGGTCGTGAGCACGGTAAATTCAGCGCCGTGGCAGACGTTTATAAATAATATGGCGGGCGGGGCCTCTACCCGCCCGACTTCCCTCAGGGCCGTTGCGGATGACTCTCCAGCCACAGCCAGCGGCAGGGGGCCAGCGTTAGTTCAGCCCCGTCCTCTATAATGACATTGTGATATATATCACGGTAGCGCCCGCTCTCAGGCGGCGACCAGGTTATTTCCCGGCTGCTAAGGTTGTAAACACATAGCAGATCCTCTTCCGACTTAATTGCCTGCCTGCGGAAAACAAACAGGGCATTATCGCTCTCCAGTACCGTCATGGGATTATCAGGATGGAAGGCAGGCTGGCGGATCCGCAGCTGAATCAGTCCGCTGAGTGTGTAATAAACCCGGTGGCGCAGCGTTTGCTTATTGGCGAGCGCGGCTTCAATGTCGTGAAGCGCATATTTCTCACGGTTAACCGCCCGGTTATGACCCGCCGCCTTAACCCCGGCCATATCATTTCGCGAGCCAAGAATACTCTGAATATATATAGCGGGAACGCCAGGGAAAGCCAGCAGCAGCGCATGCGCCAGCATAAAGCGTTGCAGGCGAATATCGTCGCTCGCCTCCTTACTGTTTAGCGCGTCCATATAGGTGACGTTAATTTCATAGGGACTGGCGGTACCATCAGGATTATTTTTATAAGAAATTAGCGCGCCTTCCATCGCCAGATCCCGCACCAGCGATACTATTTCCGTCTCAGGTAAAAGCCCCCTCAGGGGATTCAGGCCGATGCCATCATGTGAAGCCAGAAAATTGAAATAGGTGGTCCTGCCGTCGCCCGCCGGCAGCGAGCTGGCCCACTGCTTCAGCGCGCGTGACGATCCGTAATGGATGGCATGCAGTACCAGCGGCGGCAGCGAGAACTGATACACCATCTGCGCCTCGTCCTGACCGTCGCCGAAATAGCTGATATTGTCCCGGTGCGGCACATTGGTTTCCGTCACGATCGCCGTACCCGGTGCGACCTCATTGGCGATAGCGCGAAATAATTTAACCAGCAGATGGGTTTTTTCCAGATGAATGCAGGCGGTGCCGGGGGTTTTCCACATATAGCCTACCGCATCCAGTCGGACATAGTCTGCTCCCTTCGCCAGATAGTCCAGCAGCACCTCCACCATCCTCACCAGCACGTCGGGATTAGCAAAGTTAAGGTCAATCTGATCCGCGCTAAAGGTCGTCCAGATAAACCGCGTGCTGCCATCGGCCAGCGTAAAAGGGGTAAGCAGAGGGGAGGTCCTTGGCCGGGTGACGCTGCTGAGATCGGTCGCCGGGGGCATACTGATAAAGAAATCATCCCAGCCGGGATCCATTGCCAGGTAGTGTTTAAACCAGGCGCTGTGCGCTGACATATGGTTGCAGACGAAATCAAACATTAGCCGGACGCGCTGATGCAGCGCGGCGACGTCTGACCATTCGCCACAGGCCGGGCTCACCTGATGGTAATCCATTACCGAAAAACCATCGTCGGACGACCAGGGGAAAAACGGCAGCAGGTGAACCAGATTAAAACTGTTGTGAAGATAGCGCTGATAAAAACGGCAGAAGGTTTGCAGAGTAGGGGCGTCACTTTCACGAAACTGATCGGCATAGGTGATCAGCACCACGTCTTTTTCATCCCAGTGAGCTTTGCGTGGGTGGTTGATGCCGCTGCGGGTATGTTGAATGCTTTCTGTCAGCCTTTCCCGACAGGCGGCGGGAAAGGCATGGTCATAGATTTTATCGAGCAGGCTGTTGATAATTTCCATTTTTATACAGTGCGCCACCGCATTTTGGGACAGCTACGTTAACTTTCACTGTAGACTCTGGAAGCAAAACCGCAACTGCAACGAAGCGGCCTGGAAGTGCGCCGTGCCGCTAAATCAGTGGCAGCTGCCATTACGGGGGCAGCCGGGACAACCCTTTTCAGCAACGGGCCTGACCGCCAGCGGCGAGGCCGGTAGCGTGATACTCCGCAATACCAGCCACAGCACGACATTAAAGCCACCCATCGCCAGCAGCACGAGAGTGCTGTACTGGGGATGCTCTCCGAAGGTCGCCACCTGATAAAACAGCGTTGCCAGGCACCAGGCCAGATTCAGCCCCCAGAATATGGAGAACAGCATCCATCGACCGCTGCTTTCACGGGCAATGGCACCCATCACCGATACGCAGGGCACATACAGCAGCACGAAAATCAGATAGCTGTAGGCGGCGGCATCGTTGGCAAATTTGCTGTGCATCACACCCATAGCACCCCCGGCCATCTCGCCGTCGCCCTTGCTGGCCTCCACAGGATTAAACAGCACGCTCAGGCTGAAAGCCTCTTTCACCCCATCCCAGGTTTCCTGGAGCGCCGTCGCCAGCTCCCCGGTCAGGCTGAAACTGGCGGCATCAAACGGCTCTTCATGCAGCGCCTGTGCGGTGTAGAGCGTATTCAGCGTACCGACTACCACCTCTTTTGCCATTGCGCCAGTGACCAGGCCAACCGTTGCCTGCCAGTTATCGTCATGTATGCCCATCGGTGACAGCAGCGGCGTCAGATGCCGGCTGACGCTGGCCAGCGCGGAGTCATTAATCGTCGAGACCGGCTGTCCGCTGAACGAGAAGCTGTTCAGGCCGCCTATCACCACGCAGACCAGAACAATCACTTTCCCGGCCCGCAGCACAAAGCTTTTTAGCCGCTGCCAGGTCTGTAGAAGCAGGGTTTTCAGGTGCGGAACGTGCCAGGTGGGCAGCTCCATCACGAAGGGGGTGGCCTCGCCGCGCAGAAGCGTATGCTTTAACAGCAGCCCGGTGAGGATGGCCACGGCAATGCCCAGCAGATAAAGGCTGAAAACCACCAGCGATCCCCGCTGACCAAAAAAGGCGGAGGCGAACACCGCGAAGATAGCCAGCCGCGCGCCGCAGGACATAAAGGGCGCCATCAGGATGGTCAGCAGGCGTTCACGCGGGGCATCCAGCGTACGGGCGCCCATGACCGACGGGACATTACAGCCAAAACCGACAATCAGCGGCACAAAGGATTTACCCGGTAATCCTATCGCCTGCATCAGTCGATCCATGACAAAAGCGGCTCTGGCCATATAGCCGGAATCTTCCATCAGGGACAGGAACAGGTACATCAGGCCAATTTGCGGCACCAGCGGCATCACGGTATTGATGCCGCCGCCAATGCCCTGTGCCAGGAACAGCGTCAGCGGCAGCGGAAAATGCAGCACTGCGCCGACCCACTGTATGCCATGAATAAAGATTGCCGCCGAGCCAATCTCAAATAGCGGCTGTAGCGCCCCGCCGAGATTAATGGCCAGAAAAAACATCAGGTACATCATCAGCAGAAATATGGGCAACCCAAGCCAGCGATTAAGCACCAGGCTGTCGAGGCGGGCAGAGAGGCGGTGCGGCGTGGCCAGTTGCGTATCCGTTACGGTGCGGTAAACGGCCTCAATGGCCTGATAGCGGGCAGAGACAATCTTTAGCGGGGCATCGAGCAGATTAAGTACATCTGGCGATCCTGCGGGTGTTACCACCCGGGCCAGGCTGTAGACATC
>Ga0153979_1000057_pt1 | contig 19347 bp, 17 predicted proteins | sample TSGA063MetaG_FD_104690 | JGI IMG/M metagenome (GOLD analysis project Ga0153979, IMG submission 104690) | Attine ant fungus gardens microbial communities from Georgia, USA - TSGA063 MetaG | ecosystem: Host-associated > Fungi > Mycelium > Unclassified | place: USA: Georgia, Magnolia Springs State...
ACGCACCGCTGTCCGAGTCCGGGCACCATCTTTAAAGAAACCAGCCTATGGCTGGTTTTTTGCTTTCTGGCGTTTGGACTCTCCATCGAACTGCGTTCGATTATTCGTCTCATACTGAGACTCACCCCTTCGGGGCCAGCGCAAGCGCTGTTCATCGGTGCTAACGCACCGCTGTCCGAGTCCGGGCACCATCTTTAAAGAAACCAGCCTATGGCTGGTTTTTTGCTTTCTGGCGTTGGGACTCTCCATCGAACTCCGTTCGATTATTCGTCTCATCCTGAGACTCACCCCCTGTTGTGTCAATATTCTGATTTTCAGGGTATTTATCAAAAAATCATTGTCTGAACTGTTCATACATTAGACAATCACACCTGTTTGTTACATGTGTTAACTGGCTGTGGCTTGCTCTTCGCCCTAGAAGGTGTCCCGTTGATGGAATTAATTACGCACGCCCTGAAATTCACTGCGGCGAGAAACATCGTGATGAATGCTGGCGGTAATATCAGTACGGGCTCTATAGAGAACACTACCCTGCTGGCCGGGAAAAAATCGGGTTGTTCGCCCGTACCGGAAAACTCAGCCTCATCAGTAATGAAGGGCCGATGGATATCTAGGCATAGAACGGCAATATGCGACTTTTTGCAGAGCAGTAACTGAGCATAACAGCAGTGGGTGACATCCTGTTTGCAAGGAAGAAACGCTTCAGACTTATCGGTGGTGGCAGCTACCCGAGAATTGAAGCAGGAAAATAGAATATGGCTCCACCGAGAACTATGTAGGTAAAGTGAAGCGCACGTGTCTTGGAGCATCAGCCACGATCTCCGTAGATTTGCCTTCTCACGATAAAGTGGCAGACCTGCCTCCAGCTCTGAACACATTTTCATTTGCATATGCAAGGAATGCACTGATGCACATATCACCGCCCATTCTGTTTCCCCGCCAGAATAATGAAGAGTATGCCGCATGGGTCATGCGGACGATGCCTGTCGAGCCACGCCGTGGTTTTCCGGTAAATGGGGTGGAGTCATGGCACGGTGGCATCCATATTCCCCATACCGATGCCGGCGCTTTAACCAATCCTCTGAGAGCCGTTGCTGACGGTATGGTGGTTTATGCCAGCTATCCTGCGCTCACGGAGAAACGTGATACAAAACCACTGAATTACGATGGCGCAACGGATAACGGATGCGTACTTATTCGCCATGAAATGCTCATTGGTGAAGAGCCTGTGGCGTGCGTATTTTACTCACTGACCATGCACATGAAGCAGGTACGTCCCGAAATTCAGGGTAAAGCGGGAGTGCGCGTCAGACGGGGCCAGATCATTGGCACCACCGGCATGGTCAGCGGGCGCAACGCCTACCATTTTCAGCTGTGCTGCTCTTCCGACATGCTGAAGATATTGTGCGGACGCGACCACGGTCATCTTGATGTCAGCGAGCCGGGCAGAGCAAAACCGGCTTATGGCAATCGCTATTTCTTTTTCCCTGAAGGTACCGCTATTTATGAAGGGGGCACACCCTATGGGCTGTCAGCCTATCCTTGCTGCGTCACCACAGAAGCACTCTATGTTATCCATGAGGGTGCTAAAACCCGGACTCTGATTAAGGTCAGTGATGATTACCAGCCTGTCGGAGAAACGGCCATCGCGGTGGACTATATCTGCGAACCCACATCAACAGTCGGTGGACATAGAACCTACAGTGAGTGGGTACGTGTGGCCTACCCAAGCGATGAAGGATGGGTGGATGTCTCCTCTCCGACGGTGAATGCCTGGACCGATGCCGATTTCCCTGACTGGGCGGGTTGGGCGCTTATTGATGATGACGCAACTCCAGACGGTCAGTGCAATTCCGCCACAGTGAAGAAAGCACGGGAAAAGCAGGATACCGACTTTACCCGGTTTATCTGTAAATTCCCTCTTGAGTGGAATTTTGCGTCGTTCGATACCCGTTTTTCATGGCTGAAAGCACCGAATGACTCGCTGCCTGAACCCATGAGTGAGAAGAGCTACACCGAGCTGAAGGAGCATGCGAAGGCGCTGTCGTTTTTCGATAAACTCCCTGTGGGCACCCAGAATGAGCTAACGGGTCTGGTCTGGCATTTCGATCCTCGCGGCCTGATGATCCAGCTACATAAAGCAGAGCGTCGACTCATCTATAGTACAAAAAATATGATGAATGATTTTACTGCTGACGATATGCGTTACGGGGATTTATCCAAAGAGCAGATACTGGCGCAGGGGAAGCTGAACCGGGTAAACGTATTTGGTGAAGAATTTAAGATCAACCTGTTTAATTTTAACAAAACAGTGGATGAGCACTTCGCCAGCATGGATAGCATGGCTTTCTGGACTGCAAGTGGTGAGTATGCCCCCCTTATCCAGATCATGCTTGAAAAATTCAGAAAAAATGAAGGTGGCGTATTACGTCACGAATTACTGAATAAGGCGTTCTTGGAACATAAAACGACAAAAAAATGCGTTAATACCATTAAAAAAATCATGCAACAAACATTTTATGGCAATGAATGCAATGTCTTTAAAGGTAATGATTTTAATAAAATCACATCAGACATTGCAGAGCAAGTTACTCTTCCAAAATTCACAGATTTTGATTGGTTCAATGGTTTGGGCATAACTATCCATGATACATACTCAACGAAGATATATCTTGATGATTTCGAAATTACGGAAACTGAAACTGTTAGTTCTCGTCGTAAAAAATTCAAGGCACGGTTGACCTTTCAGATCCAGGATCATTTCGGATTGGATATTGCTGATTTAAATGGGAAAATATTCGAACTCTCTCCTTGGTTTTGCTCTTGGTTTATTCTTCAGCGATACAGAAGTTTTGGCTTTAAGCCTTTCATCAATGAATCAAAATTTAGTTTCTGGATAGAAGGATAAAGGAATGAAAATTTTTAAAGCACCCATCATTGCATTGATTTTTGGTGCATTTTATATATTTTACACGTTCTATATGCGCCAAGGATATATAAATAAAATCTATCAAACTACAGAGCACAGTGAAATTTGGAGTAAGGATTGCAAGTCCACTGTTATTTTAGTTGATAATGTGCCACTTTCTCATTATTCACAAAAAAAATTCTGGCAAACAAATAGCAAAGAAATTATCGAAAAATGGAATCCCTTGACAGATGAGTGTGATGATATTCTTTTCGTTAAAAATAATGTGGGACATATTAAACGTAGTGGAGATGTTAAGTATTGGATAGCCGATGATGAAATCTGTTTGAATGGCTCAATCGGAGGATGTATTTCATGGGACGATCGTTTATTTTATGTTGGGCTGAGGGAATCTACTTTAGGTAGTGATATCACAGGAGAGGTTAACGGTAAACCAATCTACATTAGATTCATTGACCAAGGCAATTAATTCACCTAGCATCGCTAGATCCCCCTCCCCGGCAATATCAGGAATAACTTACAATTATGCTAACCTTCTCTAAAATAGTATTTTTCTTCTCGCAGCTATATATTGCAATGGCATCATTTTTTTCATAACATGATATGTACTTAAAGATCCTATGAAAAACTATTTTTACTTAATTTATGCGTTAACTTTGCCCATTGTTTCTGTAGTGCTTTTTATCTTGTGCTGTTGTATTGCAGTGATAAGAAAAAATCTTGAATTAGGAATCATCAATGCAATAAATTTCATTGTGCTTTCTCTTTTATTTTTATTTAAAATGATTATTCAATAAAGAACGCTCATGAATATAATCGGATATAGTTACGGTTTCATCTTCTAAAGAATGCTATATATTGCCATCAAAGGTCAGAGTCTTCCGTCATTTCCCCGCTATCATCTTTTTTCCTTCTTGCCATGATTTATTCCTTCATTTCCATTTGCATTATTATTTTCTTATTGATTACAGGATGAGCCATATTTCAAATAACACACGATGCCGTCTTATAGTAATCAGTTCATCATGTAAAACAGCCTAAATGCGGAAGCTCTAGTTTTATTTAATACTAATCGCCAGAACAGATAGGTAATTGCGTGTAACCAGGTTTGCTGGCCATATAGAGAGGCGAACAGGTTGGTGTTCGGGGCTTTGTATCTAACGGCTCATCATTCTCTGCAACCTGATGCAGTTCTCGCTTTTTCACGGCTGTCATTTTTTTCTTTTCTGTCTTTCTGTTTGAGGGTGAAGGACTTATCTGTTGACTAATGTCTGATGAACCATAACCCGAACAGAATCGCTTCGACTGACTCAGACTTCCATCATTACAGACAAAACCGCCATCCGCAGTACAGTGAGCTATACCCCCTTTTGAGCCAGAGCAGGGCAGCCTACCACGCGCATCAGCATACAGAGTGATGAGTAAGCCGAGAGCCAGAATGGGAATTGATTTTTTCATTTATTGATCCGTCATTTATATCATTATGGCTGGTTATTTCTCAGCCAGTTATTTCATGTCATCCAAGATAAAATGCATCTACAATTACAAAATAAAATCATCATCAAACTGTTAAATTTAACGAAGAGAACCTGTCGGATAAAATCTGTTTTATAAATTGCATTTTTGGCTAACACCTTTTATTTGGCATTCGCACTGAATAATAAAAGGAGGTTATACTCTGGCGGTATTATCACGTCAGCATTTTAGGGCATGAAGAAGCATGCGTTTTTTCATCGCGGCAACAATGATATCAGAGTAATAAACGCGTGAGAATGCAGAATGGCTTAACCACTCACGCACTGGTAAACAGGAACAGGCCGAGTCGTTCCGGTATAATCTTCGAACACCTCAGCTTCCGATGTGACTATTCTCATCCCCCCTTTTCTTAGTCTTTGAACATCAACGGCAATACGTTGTGATCCAAACCAGAAAAGTCCGTCCAATGCCGTGACTGCCAGCCCGTTTTCCAGCGCCAGACTGAGGCGTTCGCGCGGTAATTTAACCTGCTGGGCAATTTGTCGATAAGGCTCTTCCGTGCTCCCAGCGGGATCAAACCTGCGGATACGCGTCGCAAGGTGATACTGAAACTCGTCCGCAATCCCCGCCAAATCCATTTTAAGACTGTAAACACAGCCGAAACGCTTGCCGTTAAACAGGACATTTTTCTGGCTGAGTTGAAACTCCTCTCGCACGCTATTAACCAGCTGTGGGGCACGAGTAAGTAAAAGCCGGAAGGGAAGCTCAAAGCTCGTGACATAGTCCACGTTTAGCAACGCGAAACGCAGACGCTCTTCTGCACCCAGCTTATTTTCCTGACATTCGGCAATCACATCTTTCCATTGCTGAGTGAGACGAGGGGATTCCGCCGCTTCAGTAAAACGATATTTTTCAATCTGGTAGTCAACACGTCTGCCCACACCGAATTCCCTTCTGGTCGTATTTGAGTATCAACTGCTTACTTTACCAGCGACCGAAGAACACCGGAAGTTTGTTGATGTTTCTCGCCTGCTCTCACCCCATTGGGCAGTTCCAAGCACGTGGAGAGATTCAGTAGCAGGAGCATCCGTACCAGCGTCGAACTGCCGCAGAGTAAACCGCTCTGCGGCTTTATTATCAATGTCTAAAACCCCCCCTACCGACGCACCACATTCACCCGCCAAATCCCAAAGCACACCAGCACCAGCGCGATGGCGTAGCGCCATTCGAGGATGCTTTCTTGCAGGAAAATCGACGAGAGCACAGCGCCGGAGACCGGGATTAAGAAGTTAAACGGGGCAATCATTCCTACGCGGTTATGCTTGAGTAACAGGCTCCACAGCGCGAAGGCGACGGAGGATAACAGCGCCAGATAGCCGAGGATCGCGGCTGATTCCCAGCCATGAAACTCTAGCGTGCCGCCGCAGGCATAGCCGCCGAGTGTCAGTACCACTCCGCCGATTCCCAACTGCCAGCCGGTCATGACCGTCGGATCGGTGGTTTGCGAAATGCGTTTGCCGTAGAGCGAGGCGGCGGAGAGGATAAATGCTGCTAATACCACGAAGCCATCGCCCATCCAGCTAAAGCTAAAATCCATCAGTTGGCTGTTGAAGTTCACCACCATCACGCCGGCAAAGCCCAGAACGCAGCCCACCACCTTGTTGATGCTGAGTTTGTCATTCTGATAAATAAAGTGCGCCAGCAGCACGCTGAAGAAGGTGCCGGTGGCATTCATAATCGAGCCTTTAACGCCCGTGGTGTAGGCCAGCCCAATATAAAAGAAGATGTATTGCAGCGCGGTCTGAGTGACACCCAGCACAGCAAGTTGCGAATACTGGTGGCGCGATAAGCGCGCAATCGGCTTGCCCTGCAAGAAGGCGAATGCCAGCAGCAGCAGGCCCGCGATGACGAATCGGTAACCCGCAAAGACAATTTTGCCCGGCAGGTCATCCGTCGCTATCTGGAAGATTTCATAACCATTTTTTATTGCCGGGTAAGCACTGCCCCACAGCAAACAACAAAACGCGGCGCCCATCCAGGCGAATTTCTTATTGGTAAATAGAGAAACGTTACTGTTCACATCCCTTCCCTTTGCCAGTGTGCGAGGCTTTTCCATCACGCAGGTGAGTTTAATTATCGGAGTAAGTCCCTTCATTATTCCCGATACAGATGTGACTTACCGTAATAAGCCTCAAAACTCTGTTTTAATTTGGAAATAATATTCTTGGACGAGACGGAAGGTGAACTCGGTGGAAGGGAGAGACATTCCCCGCCGATGAAAGCGGGGAAATTTTTTAAAACTGGGGTTAAATCACCGCCTCAATCAGCCGTGGGCCTTTGGCTTGCATGGCGGCTTTGAATGCGGCTTCCAGCCCGCGACAGGTATCGACTCGCACGGCTTCCACCCCCATGCCTTCGGCGATTTTTATCCAGTCGAGCGTCGGGTTCACCAAATCAAACATCGCGGCGGTCTGCACACCCTCAGGCGCTCCGACCTTATGCAGCTCTTCGCGCAGCACGGCGTAGGCGCGGTTGGCGAAGATGACGGTGGTGACATCCAGATTCTCGCGAGCCTGCGTCCACAGCGCCTGCAGGGTGTACATCGCGCTGCCGTCCCCTTCCAGCGAAATCACTTTTCTGTCCGGGCAGGCCACGGCTGCGCCCGTCGCCACCGGCATTCCCTGCCCGATTGAACCTCCGGTCAGCTGCAAGTAATCACAAGGCGCGGCACTGTCGAATAGACCATAGCTTGGGAAGCTGGCGGTCAGGCTCTCGTCACTCACAATGGCGTTTTCCGGCATGTAGTGGCTGACAATCTGCATCACCGCCAGGTTCGACAACGGCTGGTCGCCGGAAGGTAGCTCTATCGGGCGACGCACCGCCACCACGGGAGATCCGTTAGCGCCCAGCGCCTCAGCCAAGGTTTCTAATGCCTGCGGACCATCTTCGTGAGGCTGAGCCAGAACCAGCGGTCGGCAGTTAACCGGCGTCAGTTCGCTTGGCAAGCCGGGATAGGCGAAGAAGGCCACCGGTGCCTGCGTGCCGACCAGAATCAGAGTCTTGATGCCTGCTAAAAACTCCATCGCCGGGCCGGGGCGGTATGGCAGTCGCTCGACCACCACGCGGCCCGCGCCACGCTCAACCCTCGGGGTGAAGGTGTCGCAAATCAGCCGCGCGCCGGTTAAAGCGGCAATGCGTCCGGCAGCTTCAAGGCCTCGGCCAATTAAAGCGTCGCCACGCAGCAGGAAGGCGGCCTCTCCCTGACGAATGGCTTTTACAGACTGCAAAATCGCCTCGCTACTGACCGGCGCGGGCTGCATGATGGGTAAGGGGTCGGCGGCGCGCTCGGCGTCATTCCACGCGGTATCCGCTGGCAGAATTAAGCTGGCGATTTGCCCCGGCGCGGCGCGGGCGGCCTGTACAGCGCGGGCAGCGTCGGACGCCACATCGCGCGCGCTGCGAGACTCATAAACCCAGTGTGAAACTGTGTTTGAGAAGGTTTTTACATCCGACGTCAGCGGCGCGTCATATTGCTGATGGCTGGTCGCGTGGTTGCCGATGATGTTCACCACCGGAGTGTTGGCTTTGCGCGCATTGTGCAAGTTGGCGAGGCCGTTGCCGAGGCCCGGCCCCAAGTGCAGCAACGTGGCGGCGGGTCTTCCAGCCATGCGGGCGTAGCCGTCGGCCGCGCCGGTGACAATACCTTCGAACAGGCCAAGGATCGGGCGAATGCCCGGCACGCGATCCAGTGCGCTAACAAAATGCATCTCCGAGGTCCCTGGGTTAGCAAAACAGACTTCTATCCCACTTGCCACCAGCGTTCTAACCAGACTTTCAGCACCATTCATTGGTGTTTCGGCGCCAGATGTCTGGGTTGGCTCGGTATTGGCGATGGTACCCACTTCGGACATATAAACCTCACAGTTGATTGTTTTTAACCCTATTTATAGGTTATCGCCAACCCACCGCCGATTCCCGGCTATATTCACCTTATAAATAACTCAGTTTGGAGTTATTCTTCAATTTTCCCTAGCACAGTGGTGATTATGAGCGACCTCGACCAATTTGACTTAAAAATCCTCAAGGTGTTGCAAGACAATGCGCGGATAACCACTCAAGAGCTGGCGGAGTGTGTCGGCCTGTCGCCAACCCCCTGCGCGAGACGGGTAAAACGGATGGAGGAAGAAGGCTTTATCGACAAATACGTTACCCTGCTCAACCCGAAGAAGATGGGCGTCGGGCTGAACGTGTTCGTTAACGTTCGCCTGAATACGCAGGCCGCCAAGGCTTTCGAAGCCTTCGAAGAGGCGATAAGAAACCTGCCCGAAGTGGCGGGCTGCTACCTGCTGGCGGGCAACTATGACTATCTGCTTCAGGTGCGAGTACCGGACGTCGAGGCGTTCCGCAGTTTTATCCGTGAACGCCTGACCACCATCGAAGGCATTGGCGAAACCCAATCCAGCGTGGTGCTGCAACAAGCCAAACATACGACTGCGCTGCCTTTGTAAGCCTTATTGCGTGGGGATCAGCGCAGTTCGCCGCGCAGGTCCCGTACGCCCCGCCCTAGCCTCTGGCGCAGTAGCGTTCTCAGCGTTGCGCCATCGACATAGCCCACCTCTGCGGCAATAGCTTCGAGATCGAGACTGCTGCCCTGCAACAGCGAGCGCGCGTGTTCGACACGAAGATCCTGAAAATAGGAGAGTGGCGATTTGCCCAATACCGACTCGCAGCGCCGCTGTAATGTCCGGCCACTGGTTGCCAACGCTTTCGCCGCCTCCTGTAATGAAAAGCCATCTTTGAGGTGATCCCGCGACCAGCGCTCAAAGCGCAGGATCAGCGGGTCGGCCTGCGCCAGATGGTTAGGGATAATATAGGGAGCCTGCGCCGAGCGAATATCTGCCAGCAAATAGCGTGAAACCACATTTGCCAACTCCGGGCTAGACTGACGAATGAGCCACAGCGCCAAGTCCAGATGCCCCATCGCCGCCCCGGCGGTCACGATCCTCTCCGCCGTCACTAACATTCGTGACTCATCGAGCATAACTCTCGGATAGCGTTGACGAAAAAGCGGGGCTAACCACCATGTTGTGGTGGCTTGATGGCCATCGAGTAGCCCTGCTTCAGCCAAAATGAAGGAGCCGATGCAAGACGCCGCAATCTGTGAGCCTTCTGCATACCACTTTTGCAGTTGGACTTTGGCGTCACACACATCCTTTCTCGCCAATGCTGGAACCAACACATCTGGCGACCCCGTGGAGAGCGCGGGCACGATAACCCAGTCCGGCCTCGTCACGTCCGAAGGTGATTTCGCTGGAATGATAAAGCCCTGCGCCGTTTTTACCTTTTTACGCACGCCGACGACGGAGACGTCAAAGGGAGGAGCGCCGCCCATCATTTGGACCGCAAATTTGTTGGCCAGCGTTAACGCATCCAGCGTCACCGTCAGTCCGGTATCAAAGAGTCCCTCAAGGACAAGAATGGATATATTCATGGCGTAAATGACCTCAAAGTTGTCATTTGCGACTATACCGCGTTCCGTGCTGGCTGCGTAAGCTAATCCTCACTAACACGCGGTTAGTGGCTAAATGAGGAAGATTTATGAAAGTCATGGCTATTGGTTCTATTAACTCGCTGACTCCGGAACAGAAACAGCAACATCTGCCAACGGAAGTCCCTGCAACCCTCAAACTCTATCTCGACGGCAAAATCGAGCAGCACTGGTTCCGCCCCGATCCCAATGCGCCGGGCGTTATCTTCTTGATGAACGTTGAGTCCGTCAGCGAGGCCAAAACATTGGTCGACGCACTGCCACTGACCGTGGCTAAGCTGATGACTTTCCAGCTGATTGAACTCAGCCCGCTGCTGCCGCTGGGTGCGTTGATTCAGGCCAGATAATCTATTTTTGGCTTTCCCCCCAAAATACCAAGCCGCCAGCCCCTTTTCAGGCTATCTGGCGGCTTTTCATTTTGCTCGAGCAGATGGCCCTCACCAGCAGCATTTGCATTTCGACACAATTAAACGCCCCGTCCTGAGGTGCTTTTCTCGCTATTATCCTGTCTACAGATGAAGCACTGCTTCACGAATGACTATTGCCACGGTTGATGGTTTTAAACGGGATACACTATGCGTCTTTCTAAATGGGTTTTGTTATCGGCTTCTGCTTTGTCTTTCACGCTGTTGTCCGCTCAGGCAGCCAACGCCGCGTCCAACTCTCATGAGATTCAGTCGTTCTTCAGCGACTCAATTCAGTATTCGATCGGCAGCAAAGTGCCGGCGCTTTACCGCACCAAGCCTTACGAAATTGTTGAATGGCAAAAACGTAACCTGCCAGCGCCAACGCCAGACACTCACTGGACCTACATCGGCGGCAACTACGCGCTGATCACCAATTCCGACGGCACCATCACTAAAGCGGAATCTGGCGATATCTTCTTCCAGTAAGCTCTGAAGTCCCTACAAAAAGGCCGCCTGAGTGAGCATCACTCGGCGGCCTTTGTTGTTTTAATCTGTTATTAATCTTGGATTTATTTGCTGGAAAGGATAAGTTTTAAGCCTAACAGCATTAAAACGGTCCCCGCCACGCGGTCAATCACCGTCTTGAATCTAATATAGGCTTTTTGCGATTTCTCAACCGACAGCACATAAGCCACGAAGGAGTACCAGCCCGCGTCGATAATAAAAGAGACTAAAGGCAGGACCACATAATAGTAAGCCGGAATGTGCGCGGGCAGCAGCGCGGTAAAGATACTGGCAAACACCACCGCCGTTTTAGGGTTGCTTAGCTGTGTAAACAGCCCGTCGCGGAAGGTCTTCAAATAGCGCGGCTTAGACTGCCCCGCGATAGCCGTTTCCACCACCATAGGGTCTTTGGAATGCTTGAGGATTTTATAGGCCAGATAGAGCAAATACAGCCCGCCAAACACCTTCAAACCCCAGTAAGCTAGCGGCACGGCGAGTAAAAATGCCTGCAACCCTAAAAGCGCGATGATGGCAAAAATCGCCGCGCCGGTCCCCGTCCCCAGTGCTGTCGCCAGCCCGTGTTTACGGGATTTTGCAATCGCGTTTTGCGCGACGTACACAAAGCTTGGTCCCGGGCTCATCGCCCCGATACTTATTGTCCCTGCAATTGCTGCCACTGTCAGATAACTGTTCATTTTTATTATTCACCCTAATTTTTCGATTAATACATCACGCGTTTGTGCTACGAAAACAGGTACTCGTTGACAACATTACCTTGCGAATAAAGGATAGGGAATAAGCAGTTGTTAATGAATCTAAGCAAATGGTGCCCGCGCGGTTCGCGCCTTCTAATCGACTGAGATAAAGCCCTTGCAGCCAACTTTTAATCAACTCGTCCACTTTTGTACTCTTGCCGAAATCGGCCACGTTGGCCGCGCCGCTGAGAAGCTGAATATGTCCCAGCCGCCCCTCAGCAGGCAGATTGCCATGCTAGAAAGCACCCTTGGCGTGAAGCTGTTTGAGCGCGGCGCCAAAGGGGTGTCGCTGACGCTGGCCGGGGAGCAGTTTTTGCAAGACGCGCGGGAAATTATCAGCCTGATGCAACAGGCCAGCCGCAACGCGCAAGCCATCGCCGCCGGGCAGCGCGGGTTGCTCAAGCTAGGCTCGACGATGTACGCCTCCTACAGCGTGGTGCCTCACATTGCCAAACGCCATAAAGCCGAACGGCCAGATGTAGAGTTAAAACTGCAAGAGCTGGTTCCGGCAGAACTCACCAAATCACTGTTAGACGGCTCGCTGGACGCCGCAATTAGCTTTATCGATATCGAAACGCCCGGCCTGAACTCCATGATTTTATTGCAAGAAAAGCTGGTCGCCGCCCTGCCGGAGCACCACCCCAGCGCCAATTTGGACCACCTTTCGTTACATCAGCTGGCGCAGGATGATTTTATTACGGTGAGCCGAAATATGGCGCCGATGTACTACGACAGCATCGTCACGCAGTGCCAAAAAGCCGGATTTAGCCCCAAAATCGGGCTGGAAGTGTCGGTGCAGCAGACCATCGTCAACTTTGTCGCCCACGGCTTCGGCGTCGCGCTGGTGCCCGCGTCCATGCAATATGCACCGGTCAACGGCGTGATTTATAAACCCCTGACCGATGCGCCCACCATTCAAAACGTGTTGACCTGGTCTGCTAAAAACAAAAATGCCTGCCTCGACGGTTTTCTCGCGCTGTGCCGCGCTTTCAGCCAGAGCCGAACGCAGCACGCACCGCCGCCGATTAGGCCGCGCTAATGACGATTTCAATCAGGTTCGGCAACCCGCTGGCGATAGCCGCTTCAATAGCCGGAGCAATGTCGCCGCTGTGGCGGATTTGGCGTGCGGGCAGGCCCATTGAAGCTGCCAGAGCCTGATAATCCACCGCCGGGTCGACCAGATCCATCGCAATAAAAGTGTTGGTTTTGGCCGAAGAGTAATCCTTCTGCGAACGCATAAAGTTCTTCAACACATTGTATTCACGGTTATTCATCACGATGAAAGTCACCGGCAGCTTCTCATGGGCCGCGGTCCATAGCGCCTGTGGTGAGTACATCGCCGCCCCGTCGCCGACCAGACAGACTACCGGCGCTCTGCCCAAGCCAAGGGAGAAACCTACCGAGGCGGGCATACCCCAGCCTAAACCGCCGCCGCGCAGGAAGGCGTATTGGTCAGCTCTGTCGCTCGACAGGAATTTGCGCACGCTGGAAGAAGTCGCAATGGCTTCGTCAACAATCGCCACGTCGGGTCCAATGGCGCGAGTAGCCTCAAAGGCGGCGACCAGCGGCGTGATGTCCGACAGCAGATGCTGCTCTTTCGCCAGCGATTCCCAGTAAGTGCGCCCGGTTTGATAGTCGCGCTGCGCTTGGGCAAAACGCCGTTGATAAGCTTCGCGCTGGGCCTGCGTGGCCTGTTTCAGCTCCGGCAATAACACCTCGAGCGACGCCTTAATATCCCCCATGACCGACAGGCCGCTGCTGTAAGTGCGCCCCAAATCATTCACATCGGCGGAGAGCTGGAACAGCTGGCATCCGGCCGGAATGGCGCTGCCTTCGGTGTACAAAATGGTGATCAGTGACTTGCCGCCAAGAGCAAAAATGGCGTCGTATTGGCTCAGCGCCTGCGCGATATCAGTAGCCCGCGTCGGCAGGTTGCCGCGCCATAGCGGGTGGGAGGTTGGGTAAGGAATACGCGACGGCCACGAGGAGCCATAGACATCCGCTGCCAGCATCTCGGCTAGCGCCACGGTGGCGGCAGCCGCCTTGCTTGGGTGAATTTCATCGCCAGCAATAATGGCAATTTTACCCGGCGCGAAGGCCGCCAGCTTGCTGGCCAGCAGAGGCAGCGAACCCGCCACGGCATGCCGGTCGATATGCGAAGGAGCGTCGATGCCAATGGTGCTCATCTCCTCCATCACGTCCATCGGCAGGGAGAGAAACACCGGACCGCGCGGCGCGGCGTCGGCATCGTGGAAGGCGCGGCGGATGAGGATCGGCAGCTGTGACGGGTTAGTCACCTCTTTCGCCCATTTCACCGCCGGGGCGGCAATGCTGACTAAATCGCCGTAGAGCAAGGGGTCGGTGATGCTGTGGCGCGAGTCCTGCTGGCCCGCCGTCACCACCAGCGGCGTTTGTGAAACGCTGGAGTTGAGCAGATTGCCCATGCCGTGCCCAAGGCCACCGGCAGTGTGCAAATTGAGGAAGCCGGACTTGCCCGCCGCCTGCGCATAGCCGTCGGCCATGGCCACCGCGCTCGCCTCCTGCAAAGCCAAAACATAGTGAATTTCAGGCTTACGCAGCAGGGCGTCCATCAAGGGCAACTCGGTAGTGCCGGGGTTGCCAAAAATGTACTCTACCCCTTCACTTTCAAGCACTTCCAGCAAGACATCTGCGCCACTTCTGGCATTCGTTTGGTCAAGCTTAACAATTGAGTTAGACACGATGAAGCTCTCCGGCGATGTTGGCCTACCGGGCACAATGCCCGATACCTTGCTCAAAAGAGTAGCTCCGCTCTCCTCCCCCTTTCCAATGCTAAATATGGCGAACTCCATACCCTTTTAGGTATGAGATTTGCGGCGTGGAACCATTCATCTGCCATATAGATACATGCAATCTATACAATGAATTTCAAAGATAAAATCAGCTTTGCCATAATCCTCATCCTTTTTTTTGCCTCTTCGGCTGATACCTACACTCCAGAACTTCGTGAGGAAATATCATGAATTACCTTGCTTCCCCCTCTCGCTACGACAGCATGCAGTACCGTAAAACCGGCACCAGCGGGCTGGTCTTACCTTTGATCTCTTTGGGCCTGTGGCAGAATTTCGGCGGAGTCGATAATTTTGAAAATGGCCGCGCCGTGCTGCGTAACGCCTTTGATAACGGCATTACCCACTTTGATTTAGCCAACAACTATGGGCCACCGGCAGGCTCGGCGGAACAGAATTTTGGCCGCTGGATGGCGAGTGACTTCAAGCCTTACCGCGATGAGTTGATCATCTCCACCAAGGCTGGATGGGACATGTGGCCCGGCCCTTACGGCGGCCCGACCGGCACGCGTAAACACCTGATTGCCAGCTGTAACAACAGCTTGCGCAGCATGGGACTGGATTATGTGGATATCTTCTACAGCCACCGCGTGGATGCCAATACGCCGCTGGAAGAGACCATGGGCGCGCTGGTGCAACTGCACCGTCAGGGCAAGGCGCTGTACGTGGGGATTTCCTCTTACTCGCCGGAATTAACCCGTCAGGCCGCCAAGATCTTGGCCGATGAGAAGGTGCCGCTATTCATTCACCAGCCGAATTACTCGATGCTTAACCGCAGCATTGAAAACGGCCTGTTAGACGTGCTGAGTGACATCGGCAGCGGCTGTATCGCCTTCTCGCCTTTGGCGCAGGGGATGCTGACCTCGAAGTATCTGAATGGTGTTCCGGCGGGTGCTCGCGCCGACGCAGAGAACTCAGTGATGGCGAAAATGCTCAATGAGCAGAATCTAGCAAATATTCGCGCGCTGAATGAAATCGCCGAAGGCCGTGGCCAGACGCTGGCGCAAATGGCGATTGCCTGGGCGCTGCGTGACCCACGCGTTACCTCGGCGCTGATTGGCGCGCGCAACGTTGAGCAACTGAGCGACTCGCTGAAGTCCTTGAACAATCTGGAATTCTCCGCCGAAGAGCTGGCGAATATCGACAAATACGCCAAAGAGGGCGATGTCGACCTGTGGCGCGTCTCCTCACAAATTGAGTAAATGCCCAACTAAACGCCAAGCCCCTGAAATCTCGGCTTCAGGGGCTTTTTTGTTTTCTGCTCGCCACTAAATTTCTGCTAAATCCTTTCAGCTCTAAATCTGCAACTTTGCTCGTTGATCCGCAAATTAACTGTGTTCATTATTCGAACTTGTATGCAAGTACCTCACATACAAGATTTGGATCAATAAAGAATCCTAAAAATAAGGGTAATGAACATGCAACTTGCTGATTCTTCCATGGAAAAACAGGTTATTAGAAAACTCTCCTGGCGGCTGCTGCCGATTCTGGTCGCCGGATACCTCATCGCCATTATCGACCGCGCCAACATTGGTATCGCGGCGCTGACCATGAATGCCGACATCGGTCTGACGGCGGCGAGCTTTGGTCTGGCGGCCGGGATGTTCTTTATCCCTTACATCCTACTCGAGCTGCCTTCCAACTTGGCGCTGGAGAAGGTCGGCGCACGCTGGTGGATAGCCCGCATTATGTTCACTTGGGGGATCATCTCTGGCGCGCATATGTTCGTCTGGAATGACAACAGCCTGTACGTGATGCGTGCCCTGCTGGGTGCCGCCGAAGCCGGGTTCTTCCCCGGCATCGTGTTCTACCTGACGCTCTGGTTCCCGGCGGCGTGGCGAGGGCGCATCGTCTCCTCTTTTATGGCCAGTATCCCGGTGGCGCTGATCATCGGCACGCCTATCTCCAGCATGCTGTTGGAAATGCACGGCCTGCTGGGGCTGAAAGGCTGGCAGTGGATGTTCTTGCTGGAAGCTTTACCGGCCATTGCGCTGGCCTTTGTGGTGCTGTTCGCCTTGCCGAATCGCCCGGAAGACGCCACGTTTTTAGCCGCAGATGAAAAGCAGTGGCTGCTGACCACGCTGGCGGCAGAGCGCAACCTGCTGCCGCCGCGCAAGCACGGTAACTTACTGAAAATGCTGTTTAGTCCGCGCGTTTTGCTGTTCTGTCTGGCCTACTACGGACTGACCAACCTGAACGGCGCGATCAGCACTTTCCTGCCAAGTATTGTGAGCGAAACCGGCCTGAGCCATATCCAGACGGGCTTCGTCACCATCATTCCTTATGTGTTTGGGCTGGCGGGTATTCTGCTGCTCGGCAAGCTTTCTGACCGCCCCGGCTCAAGGCTGTTAGCCAACTATTTGGCGCTGTTTATTTCTATGTTTGGCCTGCTGGGCGCGGGTTACTTCAGCGAACCTCTGGTGCGCATGGTCTTCCTGTGCGGCGCGGCGTTCGGCTTCTTCGGCGCGATGCCGGTGTTCTGGTCACTGCCTTCACAGTTCCTTTCGGCGTCAGTCGCGGCGGGCGGTATCGCGATGATCAACTCACTCGGCAACCTTTCCAGCGTGATCAACCCGTGGATCATCGGCACCATCCGCGACAAAACCGGCAACTACAACGCCGGGTTCTTCTGGCTGGCGGCCATGGCGCTGCTCTCCGTGCTGACCCTCACCCTGATTTTCCGCCTGTGGAAAACCCCTTCCCAGCGCGATGAAAGCCCCAACGCTGAAAAATTGAAAAGTCCAAAAGGAGTCTGTTGATGAAGATTATTGATGTGCGTTTGCGCCAGCTTGAGGGCGTCTTACCCACAGAAGGCCCAATCTGGGAGGAGCGGCTGGCCCGCCCGCTGGATATCTATGCCGACTACCGCGTGCGCGATGACCACGAGGGCGGCGAGCAGCTTAAAGACGGCTTTGCTATTAGCACTGTGTATCTGGAGATCGCAACGGATGAAGGCGTCGACGGGCTGGCCGGGCCGATTCCGCGCTCAATTGCCTCGATCATCGCCAGGCACCTGCGCCGATTGCTGATCGGCCAAGATCCGCGAGACAGCGAGCGCCTGTGGGACCAGATGCATCGCGCGCTGGTGCATGGCCGTCAGGGTGAAGCAATGATGGCGATAAGCACCGTCGACTGCGCGCTGTGGGACCTGCGCGCCAAGTGGATGCAGCAGCCGGTGTATCGCCTGCTCGGCGGCTCGGCGCGAGAAAGCATTCCGGTTTACGCCTCGATGCTGGGCTTCTCGGTGCAAGATCTCGGGCTGGTGCGCGAACGCGCGCAATACTACAAATCGCTAGGTTATTGCGGGCAGAAATGGTTCTTCCGCCACGGCAGCATGAGCGGCCGTGAAGGGCTGAAACAGAACATTGAGCTGGTCAAAACGCTGCGCGACGCGGTGGGGGAAGACTATGATCTGATGTTCGACTGCTGGCAGTCGATGGATGTGACTTACGTGATGGAGCTGGCGCAGGCTATCGAGCAGTATCGCCCGCGCTGGCTGGAAGAGTGCGTGATGGCCGACCGCCTCGACAGCATGCGCCGCCTGAAAGACAAACTGACTATCCCGATGGCCGGTGCCGAGCATGAATACACACGCTGGGGCTTCAAACGCTTTTTCGACGCTCAGGTGCTGGACATCATCCAGCCCGACATTTACTGGTGCGGCGGGCTGTCCGAGACGCTGAAAATCGCTGCGGCGGCCACCATGCATGACCTACAGGTGGTGCCGCACGGCCATTCGACCATCGCCACGGCGCATTTCACCGTCACCCAATCGCCAATTCACACCCCATTCCAAGAGTATTTGGTGAAGTGGAATGACATCCACCAGCACTTCCTGCAAGCGCCATTGGTGCCGGAAAACGGCGTGATTCGGGTGCCGGAAACGCCGGGGATGGGCATGGCGCTGAACCGTGAAAACATTCACAAAGAGACGCTGATTTTCACCGTCTAATCGGGCCTGTGGGCGGTGGCTGTTGCTAGCGCCCACATTGGCCGGGGTAAACTTGCATATAAGAAGCAAGCATGTAAGTATTTCTTCCTCTTCGGATTCTTGTTGTAAAGGCACACCACGTCATGAGTACAGGGAAAAGCGCCGCCAGTTGGACCATGAAAAAAATCGTTCGCCCGCAGTCGCTAGCCCTCAGGATGGCGGACCAAATTCGCGAGCTGATCGTCAATGGTGAAATTGAATTAGGTACGCTGATTTCCGAAAACGACATCGCCAGTAAGCTGCAAGTGAGCCGCACCCCGGTGCGCGAAGCCCTGCAAAAGCTGGAAACCGAGCGTCTGGTACAAATCATCCCTCAGCGCGGCACCTACGTTTTCCAGTTCAATGAACAAGAGATGCAGCAAACCTGCAAAATGCGCGAGATTTTAGAGTCCGGCGCCTTGGGTATTGCGCTGGCGCGTGACCGCGAGGGCTTAATTGCCGTGCTGGAGAAGCAGCTTAAGCTCGGCAACAAAGCGCTAAATGGCGATCCAGATAGCTTCCGCGCTGCCGATGCTGGCTTCCACATGGCCCTGATTGAGTTCAGCCAGAATCAGGAACTGATTTACGCCTACCACAACATTATCAATCGCATCCGCGCCCTGCTCAATCGCCTCGCCAGAACCACCGAGGAGCTTTCAGGTTCGCAAAAAGATCATGAGGATTTCGTCGCCATGCTGCGCGAAGGGCGAGACGCCGACGCCGAGCAGCACCTGCGCTGGCACGTCGGCGGCCTGCTGCGCATGTTCCAGCAGAAGTACTGAGGCTAGCCTCAGCTCACCCCGGCCAGCAGTTGGCTGTAGCGGGCGATGTCCACATTGCCGCCGCTGATGATCACCCCAACTCGTTTACCTGCAAGCTGCTCTTTCACCGTGCGCGCGGCGGCGTGGCCCAGACAGCCTGTCGGCTCCA
>Ga0153979_1000058_pt1 | contig 19268 bp, 14 predicted proteins | sample TSGA063MetaG_FD_104690 | JGI IMG/M metagenome (GOLD analysis project Ga0153979, IMG submission 104690) | Attine ant fungus gardens microbial communities from Georgia, USA - TSGA063 MetaG | ecosystem: Host-associated > Fungi > Mycelium > Unclassified | place: USA: Georgia, Magnolia Springs State...
CGCCTGCGCCGTGGCGAGATAACCGATGCAAGAGGCGAAAGCGGCAACCAGCGGCAAGGCAATCATCAGGTTCCACAGAATGCGGTTAACAAAATTGTCGCCGTTGCCCTCTTTATCCAGATAAAGCGGAATGCCGGCACGTTTCAGGCTGACGGTAACAATACTCAGCGCGCCACAAATCAGGATGAAACAGATGCGTCCCAGCGTGCCTGAGAATTGCGGATCGTCGAGATTGGCGAAGGCGATCAGCAGCATGATGAGCGGCACAATCAAGCCAACCGACAGCGAGTAATAGCGCATTGCCCGCGCTACGCGCGCCTGTGGCCAGCGGAAATGCACCACGAATAAACCATCCGGACGGGCAAAGGCGGCGCTGATCATAAAGGCCCACAGCAACGGCAGCGTGGCGGTAATGCCATCGCCAATCGCCACGGCGAACGGATAGGGCCAGGCATGCTGTAAACCATAACCGAGTGCCGCCCATAGCACCGGCAGCGGCACCGCCACCAAAATCGACCAAAATACGGTACGTAGCGTCAGGCTGAAGCGGTCTTGCGTGACTTTACCGACGCGGCTGGCGGAACGCTGCATAAAGGCGTTGTAGTGACGGCGTGAGCTGATGCTGAAGCCAACCAGTAGCACCGCACCAATAATCGGCAACACGGTTTCGCGGTTGGTGAACATCATCGCCAGCGCTTTGCCGAGCTGGCCAGCGGTGTCCAGCGACAGTAAACGCTTAAGATCCTGCGCCATCTCTACCGGGAAATTCAGGCCGATGGTGTTAACGTCAGCGGTCCAGAATAGATAGCGATGCGTCGCATCTTTAACTTCGGCTAAGGCATCCTGCAGCTGCGTATTGGAAACTTTGAGCTTGGTGATTTCCAGAATCAGCGTATCGCAGCCAGAAATCAGTGAATTCAGTAGCTCGCGCTGGGTTTTTAGCTGGGCTTCAAGAATGCGGGTTTGTTCACTGCTGAACGGGGAGCCATCATCCTGCTTTGCTTTACGCAGTTCCTGCTGACGCTCAAGCAGATCCTCGTAATGCAGCCGCTGCACGCGCAGCTGGCCCATCTCGCTATCGATCTGCTGCGATTTTGGCATCTCTGGCAGACGCGCCACCTGCGCACGCAGCGCCTCGCCTAACAGGTTTGATGCTCCCAGCCACTGCGACTGCTCGCGGAGCGTGCTGAGCGCCTGACGTACCTGCAAGGTCTGATTGGTGGCAAGCCGCTGCTGCGAAGCGACCAGATCCATGCGCTGCGCTTGCTGATTGAGGTCTGCGGACAACTCGCGGTTAACGCGGAACTGATCGCTGATTGAACTCGGCATATCGCCGCTGTTTTCAGCCAGTTGCTCGGTGCGCTCCAGCGCCAGCTCGGCTTCGCGCTGGCGCTGGTTATTAAGCTGATTACGCAGCGCCTGCAAATAGTTATCCAGCTGGGTGGCTTTGCGCTGATGTACTTCGGCACGCATGCGCGCCAGCTCCTGGCGATTATTGGCGGAGAGCTGAGCCAGTTCCAATTCATCAACGCGCGCCTTGTTCGCGGCATTTTCTGCCTGACGCACGTATATCTGCGCCTGCGCCAGCGGCGTGGTAGCCGCTGAGGTGTTCTGCGCCCGACGATCGCTTTCCGTCATTGCGCGGCGTGCGTCCGTTTGCTGCTGCGGCAGCTGCGAAAGTGAATCGCTGATTTCGCGCGCGCGGTCTTGCTCCTGCTGCGCCTGACGGCCTTCCTCCAGCAGTTGGCTGCTAACCTGCAGTAACTCCTGATCCAGCTCGGCGCTGCTCATATTGCTACGCACCGACTTGCTGCTGTCGGTGAGCGTGGCGATCTGCTGACGGAGTTCCCGCGCCATGCGTGGAAAATCATCAATCACCTGCTGATATTGCTTTGCGCGCTCCAGAGACTCATTGCGCTCATTGAGGAAATTGATTGCCGCTTCCAGCGCCTGCACCTGTTCGGTTTGCGCGGGTGAGTTTTTGGCGGATTTAGCCGCATCCAGTTCCTGCTGAAGCTGGCTGGATTGCGGAATGGTCGCTGCCAATACAGAACTGCTGAGCACCAGGCTCAGCAGCAGAAGGAGAAAAACGCGCACGGGAGAGATTCCGGGTTATTCGCTAAGAGGGACGCTGTTGCCCGGTTGAGGCAGGGCGATGGCCAGCGGCTGACCGAGGCGAGTTTTGCTTTCGGCTTCGAGGCTTTCCGCCAGCTTCACGCGGTTAGGCGCGAACAGGTTGATGACCGTTGAACCCAACTTGAAACGCCCCATTTCCTGGCCTTTTAGCAGCACCACCGCACCGTCATGATCGGCAGAAGGATAACGCCAGCGTTTGATCACACCCTCGCGCGGCGGCGTTATGGTACCTGCCCACACGGTTTCGATGCTGCCAACGATGGTGGCACCGACCAGGATCTGCACCATTGGGCCGTGATCGGTATCGAATACGCAGATCACGCGCTCGTTACGCGCAAACAGATTGGGGATATTGCGTGCGGTCAGCGGATTGACCGAATAGAGATCGCCTGGCACATAGATCATTTCGCGCAGGATGCCGTTACATGGCATGTGGACGCGATGATAATCGCGCGGAGCAAGGTAAGTAGTAACAAACTCGCCGTCGATGAATTGATCCGCCAGATCGTCATTACCCGCCAGCAGCGCCTGCAGGCTGTAAGTGTGGCCTTTGGCCTGGAAGATCTGATCGCCTGCAATGCGGCCAAGCTGGCTGATTGCGCCATCGGCTGGCAGCGCCAGCAAGGAGGCATCAGGATCGATGGGACGTGCACCCTCTTTTAACGGACGCACGAAGAAGTCATTAAAGGTGCGGTAGCTGCTGGTATGAGGCTTGCTGGCTTCCGCCATATCCACTTTGTAGTACCAGACAAAGATATCGATGACCGCTTTAGTGAGCCAGCCACCCCGACGGCTAGCGCCCCAACCGGCGAGTTCGGTGAGCCCTTTTTTAGGCAAAATATGATTCAGGCCGAGTTTAAAACGATCAAACACCGTTGCCTCCTGGCTTAATTACGTGTCGTTAACAAAAAGGGGGCGGATTGTAGCAGCGCCCCAGCTCGTTGGCGAATGTGCCGTTGTACGCGTTAATCCTGGTCTGAGGAAAAGTTTTTACGCGTTTTTACCTGCGCCATGCTCTCCAGAATTCGATGGTAGTTATCGAAGCGGGAGATATCGATCTTACCTTCTTCTACCGCTTCGCGAATGGCGCAGCCAGGATCGGTATCATGCTTACAGTCGCGGAAGCGGCAGCTGCCGAGGTATTCGCGGAATTCGACAAATCCGCGCGTCACCTGCTCCGGTTCAAGATGCCACAAGCCGAACTCTCGCACGCCCGGTGAATCGATCACATCGCCGCCTGCCGGGAAGTGATAGAGACGGGAAGCGGTGGTGGTGTGCTGACCCAAACCAGAAACGTTTGAGACATCGTTGGTCAGAATCTCATCGCCCGCTAACTCCAGGCCAAGCAAATTGTTCAACAGGCTCGATTTGCCGACGCCGGATTGACCAGCAAAGATACTCACGCGACCGGTTAAGGCGCTTTCCAGTTCAACCAAACCATCTTTGGCATGGCTGGAAACCATTAATACGCGATAACCAATATTGCGATAGATCTCCATCTGTTCGTCGACAAACGCGCGGCCTTCAGCATCGAGCAAATCGATTTTGTTGAGCACCAGCAGCGGCTCAACGCCGAGGGTTTCACTGGCAACCAAGTAACGATCGATGATGTTGAGCGACAGTTCCGGCAGGATCGCCGAAACAATGATGATCTGATCGATGTTAGCGGCGATCGGTTTCACGCCGTCATAGAAGTCGGGGCGCGTTAGTACCGTTTTACGATCGTGTACCGCTTCGACGATCCCTTTGCCGCCGCCAATCGCCACGCGCCACAATACGCGATCGCCGGTGACCAGCGATCGAATGGTGCGGCGGATATTACAGCGATGGACAACGCCCGCGCTATCTTCCACGTCTGCGTGCATGCCGAAACGGCTGATCACCACGCCATCAGCCGCTTCTCCAAACAGGCTATCATCCGGCTCCGGCTTTTCACTCCGTTGCTGCAGACGACGCTGATGGTTGGCGCTTACGCGACGTTGTTGACCTTTCGACAGTTTGTTTTTACTCACGCATCCTCTCACGGCTTTCGCCAGGCTTCGCCCTGTTGGGCAAAACGTCTATGATACACCTGAAATGAGTTTAATGACGACTTTGGCAACAGGCGGGAAACGCATGACAGCTGGCAATGAAAACAATCTGATTTGGATCGACCTCGAAATGACCGGATTGAATCCGGAACGCGATCGCATTATTGAGATCGCTACTATCGTCACCGATGCTAACCTCAATATCCTGGCGGAAGGGCCGGTGTTCGCCGTGCATCAATCTGACGAGCAGCTCGCGCTGATGGATGACTGGAACGTGCGTACCCATACCAACAGTGGTTTGGTGGCGCGGGTGAAGGCCAGCCAGCACGACGACCGCGCGGCGGAGTTGGCCACCATTGAATTTCTGAAACAGTGGGTGCCGGCGAATACCTCACCGATTTGTGGCAACAGCATCGGTCAGGATCGTCGCTTCCTGTTTAAGTACATGCCTGAACTCGAAGCCTATTTCCACTATCGCTATCTCGATGTCAGCACATTGAAAGAGCTGGCGCGCCGCTGGAAGCCAGACATTCTCCCAGGCTTTAAAAAGTCTGGCAGCCATCAGGCGCTGGATGATATTCGTGAATCTGTCGCAGAGCTAGCGTACTACCGCGAACACTTCCTGCAGCTTTAATCGACCGTGGGTGCGCAGGAAATCATCAGGTTGTCGATTAAAGCAGCGATCGCGCGGAAAGCGCAAAATTTTGCTTTTAGACTCTTGCGACTGAAAGGATTTCTCGTATAATGCGCACCCCGTACCGGTGAAGAATTTCATGTGGCACGGAGCAGTACAGCGAAATACAGAATCGAGCATGTTCATTTGATGCAAGGCGGCAACTGAACGAGTCACAGCGAGCTTACTTCAGTAAGTGACCTGTGCGAGTGAAGGCAGCTAACGCAGCAGCAAATAAACAGGCGAAGATTATGCGGGAATAGCTCAGTTGGTAGAGCACGACCTTGCCAAGGTCGGGGTCGCGAGTTCGAGTCTCGTTTCCCGCTCCAAATTTCGCTAAGCAGTAAACCTCTAATGCGGGAATAGCTCAGTTGGTAGAGCACGACCTTGCCAAGGTCGGGGTCGCGAGTTCGAGTCTCGTTTCCCGCTCCAGAGTTTGTAGTAAACCATCCAAATCACGGATTTAGTCGTTAGCGTGGTTGTTGTGACAAAAATACGAAGAGTCAGAATCGAGTATTTGAGTTTGTGACAAGGCAGCCAACGCAGTAGCAGACTAAAATACGAAGATTATGCGGGAATAGCTCAGTTGGTAGAGCACGACCTTGCCAAGGTCGGGGTCGCGAGTTCGAGTCTCGTTTCCCGCTCCAGATTTTTATATTCACTAATGTTATTTGCCCTCAGGCGCAATCAGAATTAAAACTGCTGCAGATCTTTTTTGATCGCATGTGACACCGTTTTTTTCTGGCAATTTTGCACGCCTTGCTCGCACCGGTAATGCTGGTTGTCTGCTGCAGCTATCTTACAGGTTATCCACAATGTGCCCGCATGCTGCTGACGGCGTTTGCCCTCATCTGTAAAACTGTTTTGAACAGAGTTATCCACAGGCTCTGAACAACCCCCTGCCTGCTAAACGCGACGCAAATATTTACAATAATCGCTTAATTGTTTGATTTATAAGTGGTTAAACCTATTTCAGACTGTAATCTTACCCTTTAGGCAAAATTACGATCTCTGTCACTATTCAGTTGGATAATTTTATTCACAGCGTGTGGAAAAGAGTTTTATTCTGTGCCACTGCTCATTCACGCATCACGTGGCAGACCTTTTTCGACTGCCCGCACCAGCCGCTGTTTCTTCGCTGGCTGCACCTCAACCGCTTGCGCTGCACGTTTTTCTAGCTGCTGAGCCATTGCCCACGCAATATGCTCATCCAGCATCGGATGTTCGCCGCTGCGCAGTGCTAATACCGCCATATTTTCTTCTGCCCACGGCGCGTTGCCTAAAGCCACGGCAATGTTGCGTAACCAACGCAGGTGCCCAATACGACGAATCGCTGAACCTTCCGTAATACGCAGGAATTTTGCCTCATCCCATTTGAATAATTCAGTAAGCGGCGGCGCGTGTAATACGGCGCGCGGTGAAAAGTCATCTTCATCGGTTAACTGGCCATAGCGGTTCCACGGGCAAATCAGTTGGCAATCATCGCAACCATAAATCCGATTACCAATCAGCGGGCGGAACTCTTCGGGAATGGCGCCTTCCAATTCGATGGTGAGATAAGAGATGCAGCGACGCGCATCGACCACGTAAGGCTCGACGATGGCGGCAGTGGGGCAGATAGTGATGCAGGCCACGCAGCGCCCGCACTGTTCTTCCTGTGGCTGATCGACCGGCAGCGGCAGATCGATCAGCAGCTCGCCGAGAAAGAACCAGGAACCTGCTTCACGGTTCAGGACGAGCGAGTGTTTGCCGGTCCAGCCCAATCCGGCTTTAACGGCAATCGGGCGCTCGAGAATGGGTGCGGAGTCGACGAAGGGACGGAAATTGAGTTCGCCACAGTGCGCCTGAATCAATTCTCCGAGCTTTTTCAGTCGATTGCGCAATACTTTGTGATAGTCGCGACCCAGCGCATAGCGACTAACATAACCCAGCTGGGGGTTTTTTAGCGTGCTGGCAAAGGCGGCTTTGGCGGGAAGATAGTTCATGCGCACGCTGATCACGCGCAGCGTACCGGGCAGCAGTTCATGTGGACGAGCACGCATCATGCCGTGGCGCGCCATCCAATCCATCTCGCCGTGGTACTGCTTATCCAGCCACTCCTGCAGCCTGGGCTCTTCGGCGCTCAGATCGGTATCGCAAATACCCACCTGTTGGAAGCCGAGTTCGCGTCCCCACTGTTTAATTTGTTGAGCGAGCTGATGAAGATCGAGAGGGTATGACATGAGAAACCAGGCAATTGAAGCAAACGCACGCAGTTTAACACACTCTGTGTGGCCTGCGCAGGCGATGGCGCAACTGGAACGTGATGCTGCTGATAGCCTGGGCTTAACGCTGTATGAACTGATGCAGCGCGCCGGACAGGCCAGCTATGAACTTGCCCGCCAGCTGTGGCCGCAGGCGAAACACTGGTTGGTGCTGTGCGGGCATGGTAACAACGGCGGCGATGGTTATGTGGTGGCGCGATTGGCGCAGGCGGCTGGGTTGAGCGTGACGCTGCTGGCCTGCGAAGGCAGCAAAGCCTTGCCGGAAGAAGCGCAGCAAGCGCGCGATGCATGGCTGGCGGCGGGAGGCGTGATTCATGCCGCAGATGCGATCTGGCCGGAACAGATTGATGTGATTATCGATGCGCTGCTTGGCACCGGGCTCAACCGAGCACCGGCGTCACCTTACGATCGCTTAATTGAGCTGACCAATATGCATGCCGCGCCGGTGCTGGCGATTGATATTCCCTCGGGTTTAGTCGCGGCTAATGGCACGGCGCCGGGCGAAACGGTGATCGCCGATCACACACTCAGCATGATTGCACTTAAACCCGGGCAATTAACCGGTAAAGCGCGTGATTACGTAGGTATTTTACATAACCATGAGCTGGGCTTGTCGCCGTACCTTGCCGCTGAGCAGGCACCTATTTCACGTTACGATGCCGCGGACTTAACGCGCTGGCTGCAACCGCGCCGTGCCACATCGCATAAAGGCGATCAGGGGCGTCTGCTGGTGGTCGGTGGTGATAGCGGCACGGCGGGAGCCATTCGTATGACGGGAGAAGCAGCATTGCGCAGTGGTGCCGGACTTGTGCGCGTGCTCACGCATGAAGATAATATTGGCCCGATTCTCACCGCGCGTCCGGAGTTGATGGTTGACGCACTGAGTGACGAACGCCTCGATCAGGCGCTGGAATGGGCGGATGTCATCGCAGTTGGACCGGGGCTTGGCCAGCGGGACTGGGCTCAGAAGGCACTGAAAAAGATTGCGGCCAGTGAAAAGCCGATGCTTTGGGATGCGGATGCGCTTAACCTGCTGGCAATCAAGCAGGATAACCGTCAGAATCGCATCATTACGCCGCATCCCGGCGAAGCGGCGCGCTTGCTGGGTGTAAAAACCAGTAAGATTGAGAGTGACCGCTTACATGCAGCACGCGCCCTGGCGAAACGCTACGGCGGTGTGGTGGTACTGAAAGGTGCAGGCACGGTGATTGCCAGCGCGGCGGGAGAGTTAGCCATTGCGGATGTCGGCAACGCCGGCATGGCATCTGGCGGCATGGGCGATGTGTTAAGCGGCATTATTGCCGCGCTGATCGGCCAGAAATTGACATTACTTGAGGCAGCCTGCGCAGGCTGCGTCGCGCATGGGGCAACAGCCGATGCCGTTGCGCATCAGCGCGGTACACGCGGTATGTTAGCCACTGATTTGTTCGAGCTGCTGTGGCAGTTTGTTAATCCAGAGATGATCCAACAATAAAGCATGAAGAGCTGTGTTATCCCTTTGCCCGATGAGGCGGCAACCCTGAATCTGGGTGCGCAATTGGCGCGCGTCTGCAATAGCGCGCTGGTGATCTATCTTTATGGCGATTTGGGTGCCGGTAAAACCACCTTCAGCCGTGGTTTTCTGCAGGCGCTCGGCCATCAAGGCAATGTAAAAAGCCCAACGTATACCTTGGTTGAGCCCTACGAACTGGGGTCGCGTACGCTGTATCATTTTGATCTTTATCGTCTTGCCGATCCGGAAGAACTGGAGTTTATGGGCATCCGCGACTATTTCAGCGGTGATGCGCTATGTCTGGTGGAGTGGCCGCAGCAGGGCACCGGCGTGCTGCCTGAGCCTGATTTAGCGTTGACGTTGCGCTATGTCGATGCAGCACGTGAAGCCGAAATCAGCGCGGTGTCCGCCACTGGCGAAGCGCTGTTACTCCAATTCCAGCAAGGCAGGAATCCGGCATGATGTCACGGATGAAGATCATGATAGTGGCATTGCTGTGCCTGTTTTCTGCTTCAGCGCTTGCCGCCACGTTATCCGATATTAAAGTTGAAAACGGCGACAGCCAGGCCACAGTGACCTTGAGTTTCAACGGCCAGCCGGTTTACGGCTTTTTCCCGCTGCATAATCCCAATCGCGTGGTGCTGGATATTCGCCAGAGCGGCGCGATTAAAGGCTTGCCGCTGAATTTCAGCGGCGAAAATATTGTGCAGCGCATTCGCAACAGCCAGCCCAAAGATAAGCAAAGCCTGCGTTTAGTATTTAAGTTGACGCAGCCGGCGCAAACGCGCGCCAGCACGCAGCGCGAAGGCAATAATTATCGCGTGGTGTTCACTATTCGCGGCACGCAGCCAGTGAAACGCGCTGCCGCTGCGCCAGTCACTACCGCGCGTGAAAGTCAGAGTCAAAGCAGTAGCCCGAGCAATCCGTTCAACGCCAATCCGGTCACTGCCGTTACCAGCAGCGATACGACCGTGCGTCCAGCCACATCGTTGAGCCGCAATGATGTGGTGATTGTGGCGATTGATGCTGGACACGGTGGGCAGGATCCAGGTGCATCCGGACAAAACGGTTTGCATGAGAAAAATGTCACCATTTCCATTGCGCGTAAGCTGAAGGCGCTAATGGACAGAGATCCGATGTTCAAACCGGTACTGACGCGCAGCGGCGACTATTTCATCTCGGTTATGGGCCGCTCCGAAGTGGCGCGTAAAGAGAACGCTAACCTGTTAGTGTCGATCCACGCCGACGCCGCGCCCAACCATTCCGCTACCGGCGCATCGGTTTGGGTGTTGTCTAATCGTCGTGCCAACAACGAAATGGCCAACTGGCTGGAACAGAAAGAGAAACAGTCTGAACTGCTGGGCGGCGCGGGAGATTTGCTGGCAAACAGCCAGGCCGATCCCTATCTCAGCCAGGCGGTGCTGGATCTGCAGTTTGGTCATTCACAGCGCGTAGGCTATGACGTCGCCGTCAAAGTCCTGCAGCAGCTGCGCGGTATTACGCCGCTGCATAAACGTCTGCCGGAACATGCCAGCCTTGGCGTCTTACGTTCCCCGGATATTCCTTCTTTACTGGTCGAAACCGGCTTTATTAGTAATGCCGCGGAGGAGCGGCTGCTTGGTAGCAGCGCGTATCAGGAGAAGATTGCTCAGTCGATTTATAAAGGGCTACGCAATTATTTCCTTACGCATCCGCTGCAATCGATCCCAAAGGAGGAAAACCGGCCGCTGGACAGCGCACCAGCGGTTAGCGTCGCCAGCAATCCGGCGAGCGGCACGGTGCAATACACCGGCGCGACGCAGCGTCATACCGTTGCGCGTGGCGAAACGTTATCAGGTATCGCCGCGAAATATGGCGTCAGCATGGCAACGTTACGTGAGCTGAACAGCCTGAAGCGCGATGTCGTTTGGGTGGGACAGCGCCTGAAAGTGCCGGCGAAATCCAGCGTCAGCGTTGCGGCGGCAAGTCGTCCTACGCGGCACAAAGTGGTGCGCGGCGATTCGCTAACGGCGATTGCCGCGCGCTATGGCGTGAGCTCAAAAGCGATCATGCAGGCGAATAATATGAAGTCGAGCAATGTGATGCTGGGGCAAAACCTAAAAATTCCGCAATCCTGATTGTTGGCTCCGCGTGAGCCAACCAGCCAGAAGGATCACCACCATGCCAATACAGATTTTACCGCCGCAGCTGGCGAACCAGATTGCCGCAGGCGAAGTGGTTGAGCGTCCGGCATCGGTCGTAAAAGAGCTGGTGGAAAACAGCCTCGATGCCGGCGCAACGCGTATTGATGTTGATATTGAGAAAGGTGGCGCCAAACTTATCCGCATTCGTGACAACGGCTGCGGCATCGCGAAAGCCGAGCTGGCCATGGCGCTGGCACGGCATGCCACCAGTAAGATAGCCTCGCTCGATGATCTAGAAGCGATCGTCAGCCTCGGTTTCCGTGGCGAAGCGCTCGCCAGTATCAGCTCGGTTTCTCGTTTAACCCTCACGTCACGCACCGCCGATCAAACTGAAGCGTGGCAAGCCTATGCCGAAGGGCGCGATATGGAGGTGACGGTGAAACCCGCGGCGCATCCCGTGGGAACCTCGCTAGAAGTGCTCGATCTGTTCTACAACACGCCCGCACGCCGCAAATTTATGCGCACCGAAAAAACCGAATTTACTCATATTGATGAGGTGATTCGTCGTATTGCGCTGGCACGCTTTGATGTTGCCATTTCACTCAGCCATAACGGCAAGTTGATGCGTCAGTATCGCGCGGTCAGCGAGGAGACGCAGCGCGAGCGGCGTTTAGGCGCGATTTGTGGCACCACGTTTATGCAGCATGCGTTACGTATTGATTGGCAGCATGACGATTTAGCACTGCGTGGTTGGGTGGCCGATCCAAACGGTTCGCGACAGGTTACCGATCTGCAATATTGTTACGTCAACGGGCGTATGATGCGCGATAAGCTGATCAACCACGCCATTCGCCAGGCGTATCAAACGCAGCTTGGCGACGATCAGCAGCCGGCTTACGTGCTGTATCTCGAGATCGATCCGCATCAGGTGGATGTCAACGTCCATCCGGCTAAGCATGAGGTGCGTTTCCATCAGTCGCGTCTGGTTCATGATTTTATCTGGCAGGGCGTGATGAGTGCGCTGCAAGCCAGCCGCGCGCCGGAACTGCCGATTGCACACGCTGAAGAGCCCGCACCCAAATGGCAGCCAGAAAACCGCCAGGCGGCGGGTGCTAATCACTTTGCCCAGCCGAGCAACACGCCGCGCAACGGATCTGCTGCCGGCGCGAGTGCCAATTGGCAGAATAAAGAACCCAGTTACAGTGCGCGCGAAGGCGCTGCCTATAAGCAGCTGATTAAAACACCAGCGGCCGAAGCGCCGCGCGCCGCGCCTGCACCCGTTCGTCAGCCCGAGCCACGTGAAGCACCGTTAAGTGCTCATGCACAAAGTTTTGGTCGCGTGTTAAGCGTGTTGCAGGATCGCTACGCGCTGTTGGAACGGGGTAACCAACTGCAATTATTATCCCTGGCGGTTGCGGCTCGCTGGCTAAAACAGGCCCAGCTGCAGCCAGGGGATGAGGGATTAAAACCGCAGCCGTTGCTGATCCCGGTTCGCCTGAAAATTGCCGGGCAAGAGCTCGCCGTTATCGATTCCCATTCAACGCTGCTGAGCGTAATGGGCATTGATTTACAACGAGAAGGACAGCATGTGACGCTGCGTGCCGTTCCTTTACCGTTACGAACACAAAATTTACAAATCTTGATTCCAGAACTGTTAGGCTACTTGGCCCGGCAGCAAGAGGTTTCTGCATCCACGTTAGCCCAATGGTTGGCGCGGCGCGATGATGCAGAAGACGCTCACTGGAATCACTCGCAGGCGATTACGCTGCTGGCAGAGCTGGAAAGGCTTTGTCCGCAACTGCTGAAGTCGCCGCCTTCAGGTCTATTACAGACTATTGAGATTGAGAGCGCGATTAACGCGTTGAAGCATGAGTGAACTAAACCAGGCTAGCCGGCCAAAGGCAATATTTTTGATGGGGCCTACCGCCTCCGGTAAGACGGCATTAGCGATTTCGCTGCGTCAGCAACTTCCGGTGGAACTTATTAGCGTTGACTCTGCCTTAATCTATCGCGGGATGGATATTGGCACGGCGAAACCGTCGGCAGAAGAGTTAGCACTGGCGCCCCATCGTTTGCTGGACATTCGCGATCCGGCGGAAGCGTATTCCGCCGCAGAATTTCGTCGCGATGCGCTGGCAGAAATGGCGGAAATCACCCAGAAGGGGAAGATTCCGCTGCTTGTTGGTGGAACCATGCTCTATTTCAAGGCGTTACTTGAAGGATTGTCACCGTTGCCCTCGGCCGATCCCGAGGTACGTCAGCGGATAGAGCAAATGGCGGCGGAGAAAGGGTGGGAAGCCCTGCACCGCCAGCTGTGTGAAATCGATCCGGTCGCCGGTAGTCGTATTCATCCGAATGATCCGCAGAGACTTTCGCGAGCACTGGAAGTTTTTTTTATTTCGGGTAAAACTTTAACGGAACTGACAAAAACCTCCGGCGAAGCGTTACCCTACGACGTGTACCAATTTGCGATTGCACCTGTGAATCGCGAACTGATACATCAACGCATTGCGTTGCGTTACGACCAGATGCTAGCGTCAGGATTTGAAGCGGAGGCTCGTGCACTGTTTGCACGAGGTGATTTGCATACGGATATGCCTTCCATTCGTTGTGTCGGTTATCGCCAGATGTGGTCTTATCTTTCAGGCGAAATCGATTATGACGAAATGGTTTATCGGGGAATTTGCGCCACTCGGCAGCTCGCTAAACGCCAGATGACCTGGTTACGTGGCTGGCCTGAAGTACACTGGTTAAACAGTGATGAGCCAGAATTAGCGCGTAATGCGGTGCTCAAGGTAGTTAGTGCGTAGCAGGGATGATTGTGTACAATTGGTTCGTTATCGTGCGCAAATTTTTACGCAGTTTTTCTGAACCACGGTTCTTAAAGCAACAAACAACAAGCATATAAGGAAAAGATAGAATGGCTAAGGGGCAATCTTTACAAGACCCGTTTTTGAACGCATTGCGTCGTGAACGTGTACCGGTTTCGATCTATTTGGTGAATGGTATTAAGCTGCAAGGGCAAATTGAATCCTTTGATCAGTTCGTCATTCTGTTAAAAAACACGGTTAGCCAGATGGTGTATAAGCACGCCATCTCTACAGTGGTTCCTTCTCGTCCAGTGTCGCACCATAGCAATAACGCGGGCGGCAGCGGTGGTAGCAGCAACTATCATCACAGCGGAAGCAACCAAGGCGCTCAGTCGCAGCCACAACAAGACGGCGATAACGCAGAATAATTTTGCGCTGCCGTAAAGCCAGGGCTGGAGAGCGATAACGTTTTCCTGTCCTGGTTATTTTATTTAAGCGAGGTTATAGCTTGTTTGACCGTTATGATGCCGGTGAGCAGGCCGTACTGGTACACATCTGGTTCTCCCAAGACAAAGAGCTGGAAGATTTGCAGGAGTTCGAAACTCTTGTCTCTTCTGCGGGCGTTGAAGCGCTGCAAGTTATTACGGGCAGCCGTAAAGCGCCACATCCCAAATATTTTGTCGGTGAAGGAAAGGCAGTTGAAATTGCCGATGCGGTGAAAGCGAGTGGAGCATCGGTCGTTTTATTCGATCATGCCTTAACTCCTGCCCAGGAACGTAATCTTGAGCGGCTGTGCGAATGTCGCGTAATCGATCGCACCGGCTTAATTCTCGATATTTTCGCCCAGCGCGCCCGCACCCATGAGGGTAAATTGCAGGTCGAGCTGGCACAACTACGCCATTTAGCAACCCGTTTGGTTCGCGGATGGACACACCTTGAGCGCCAAAAAGGCGGTATCGGTTTACGTGGTCCAGGTGAAACTCAGCTGGAAACAGACCGTCGCTTGTTGCGTGGTCGCATCAGTCAGATTCTTTCTCGTCTTGAACGCGTTGAAAAGCAGCGCGATCAGGGCAGGCAGGCACGCGCCAAAGCTGACGTGCCAACGGTCTCGCTGGTGGGTTACACCAACGCCGGAAAATCCACACTATTCAACGCGATTACCTCTGCGGATGTTTACGTGGCGGACCAACTTTTCGCAACGCTTGACCCTACCTTGCGCCGGCTGAATGTCGCCGATGTCGGTGAAGTGGTTTTAGCGGACACGGTAGGTTTTATTCGCCATTTACCGCATGATCTGGTGGCGGCCTTTAAAGCCACGCTGCAGGAAACCCGCCAGGCAACGCTGTTGTTACATGTGATTGATGCTGCTGATTTGCGCGTGAATGACAACATCGATGCCGTAAATGAAGTATTGGCAGAAATCGAAGCCGATGAAATTCCGACTCTGCTGGTCATGAATAAAATCGATATGCTGGATGGTTTTGTGCCGCGTATCGATCGCAATGAAGAGAACCAACCGATTCGCGTGTGGTTATCTGCACAGAGCGGCATAGGTTTACCGCTGCTGTGGCAGGCGCTTTCAGAGCGTTTAGCCGGAGAGATCGCGCAGTACGATTTACGTCTGCCGCCGGAAGCGGGCCGTTTACGCAGCCGTTTCTATCAGCTACATGCAATAGAAAAAGAATGGAATGAAGAGGATGGCTGTGTGAATTTGCATGTGCGTATGCCAATTGTTGACTGGCGCCGTCTGTGCAAGCAAGAGCCGTCGCTAGCCAGTTATATTGTTTGAAATTGCCCAATCGCACTTACCCAAAAAAGATTTCAGGTTGTAGTAATTATCGTTGCAGGCCGAAATATTATGGTTTTACGCGAATATTTCGGATTGCGGCAAGGCGGCAACTGAGCAAATCCCCAGGAGCTTACATCTGTAAGTGACTGGGGTGCGTGAAGGCAGCCAACGCAGCTGCAATCCGAAAGATGAAGGGTAAAACCGTAAATACAATAAATGGAGTAGAGACATGGCGTGGAATCAGCCCGGAAATAACGGACAGGACCGCGACCCGTGGGGAAGCAGCAATAATCAAGGCGGCAACTCTGGGGGAAATAAAGGAGGTCGCGATCAGGGACCACCTGATCTGGATGATATCTTCCGTAAACTGAGCAAAAAACTCGGTGGACTGGGCGGTGGCAAACAGAATGACAATGGCCAACGCAGCGGCGGTAGCGGTGGCAAAATAGTGGGCATTGTTGCCGTAGCAGCGGTCGTTATCTGGGCGGCTAGCGGTTTCTACACCATCAAAGAAGCAGAACGCGGTGTGGTAACGCGTTTTGGCAAATTTAGCCATCTGGTTGAGCCCGGTCTTAACTGGAAGCCAACGTTTATCGATCAGGTTCGCGCCGTTAACGTCGAAGCCGTGCGTGAACTGGCGGCGTCTGGCGTGATGTTAACGTCGGATGAAAACGTTGTGCGCGTTGAAATGAACGTGCAATACCGCGTGACCGATCCGGAGCGTTATCTGTATGCGGTGACCAGCGCCGACGATAGTCTGCGTCAGGCAACGGACAGCGCCTTACGTGGCGTCATTGGCCGCTCAACCATGGATCGCATTCTGACAGAAGGTCGTACCGTGGTACGTAGCGAAACGCAGCGTGAGCTCGACGAAACCATTCGTCCGTACAACATGGGTATTACCCTGCTAGACGTGAACTTCCAGGCGGCGCGTCCACCGGAAGAGGTCAAAGCCTCATTTGATGATGCGATTGCTGCGCGTGAAAACCGCGAGCAGTACGTGCGTGAAGCCGAAGCTTATGCGAATGAAGTTCAGCCGCGCGCTAATGGCCAGGCCCAGCGTATCCTTGAAGAAGGTCGCGCCTATAAAGAACGTACGGTGCTAGAAGCGCAGGGTGAAGTGGCTCGTTTTGCGCGCCTGCTGCCAGAATATAAGGCCGCACCTGAAATCACTAAAGAGCGTCTCTACATTGAAACGATGGAACGCGTGCTCAGCCATACTCGCAAAGTTTTGATCAGCGATCGTGGCAGCAACTTGACGGTTCTGCCATTGGATCAACTGATGCGCGGTGGTCAGGCCTCGGGCCAGAGCGGTCAAAAAATGACGAATCTCATGAAATCACCTTCGTCTTCCGAAAGTAATGCGAGCCGTGGTGATACCTCATCATACAGTCCAGACAGCATCATGGATCAGCGTCGCGCCAATGCGCTGCGCAACGATACCCAGCGTCAAGGGAGGGAGTAATCGATGCGTAAGCCAATCATCGCCGTAATTATTGTAGTGTTGGTGGTGCTTTACGCGTCACTGTTCGTGGTGCAGGAAGGCCAACGCGGCATCGTGCTGCGCTTTGGCAAAGTTCTGCGTGACGATGAAAACAAACCGCTGGTGTACGCACCGGGTCTGCATTTCAAAATCCCGTTTATCGAAACCATGAAATCTCTGGATGCGCGCATTCAGACCATGGATAACCAGGCGGATCGCTTTGTTACCAAAGAGAAGAAAGACCTGATCGTTGATTCCTATATCAAATGGCGCATCAGTGATTTCAGCCGTTACTACCTGGCAACCGGTGGTGGCGACGTTTCTCAGGCCGAAGTATTGCTGAAACGTAAGTTCAGTGACCGTCTGCGTTCTGAAATGGGTCGTCTGGATGTGAAAGACATCGTGACCGATTCACGTGGCCGCTTAACCACCGATGTTCGAGATGCTTTGAATACCGGCAGCGCGGGCAATGACGATGAAGTGCAGACGCCAGCAGCAGATGATGCGATTGCCAATGCAGCGGCACGCGTAGAGCGTGAAACCAATAGCAGCGAACCGGCACCCAACCCGAACAGTATGGCTGCTTTAGGTATTCAGGTTGTCGACGTGCGCATTAAGCAGATCAACCTGCCAACGGAAGTGTCTGACGCTATCTACAACCGTATGCGCGCCGAGCGTGAAGCGGTTGCCCGTAGTCAGCGTTCACAAGGTCAGGAAGAGGCAGAAAAACTGCGCGCGCAAGCCGATTATCAGGTTACGCGTACTCTGGCAGAAGCTCAGCGTGAGGCGCTGATCTCACGCGGTGAAGGTGATGGTGAAGCAGCAAAACTGTTTGCTGATGCCTTCAGTCAGGATCCGGATTTCTATGCCTTTATCCGCAGCCTGCGCGCTTATGAGAATAGCTTCTCTGACAATCAGGATGTGTTAGTGCTGAGCCCGGATAGCGATTTCTTCCGCTATATGAAAGCGCCGACTAACGCCACGCGTTAAGAACTGATATAAAGTCCAGGCCGACAATGTTGTCGGCCTTTTTTTTGGGAAAAAAAACATGAACACAACCATCTGGATGGCGCTGGCTTTAGTTTTGGTGCTGGAAGGACTTGGCCCCATGTTTATGCCACGCGTCTGGCGTCGCATGATTCTGGCGATGACCCAACTGCCCGATCGTCTGCTGCACCGTTTTGGTGGCGGACTGGTGGTAGCGGGCGTGGTGATTTACGCCATGATCAGTACGCACGCAGGTTGATAAACACAAATTTGCGTGATATCTCGCAACCCAATTGTGTCTGGTGGCCGTTGTTCCCCCCAACATGTTGTGATGATCAAAACTCAGGCAAAAAACAGCGCAATCGTATGCTAAAAGTGCTGAAAGAGTAAAAGTCAGGTGGTAGAATCCATTTTTAAGCAATCGGTGATTTTGAAAAAATGGGTAAGAACGTCGTCGTACTGGGCACCCAATGGGGTGACGAAGGTAAAGGCAAGATCGTAGACCTTCTGACAGAGCGCGCGAATTACGTCGTGCGTTACCAAGGTGGCCACAATGCAGGCCACACACTTGTCATCAACGGTGAAAAAACCGTCCTCCACTTAATTCCATCTGGCATCCTGCGTGAAAACGTCACCAGCATCATCGGTAACGGCGTTGTACTGTCGCCTGAAGCGCTGATGAAAGAGATGAAAGGTCTGGAAGAGCGCGGTGTGCCGGTACGTGAACGTCTGCTGATTTCTGAAGCCTGCCCATTGATTCTGCAATACCACGTAGCCATGGATGTAGCGCGCGAAAAAGCGCGCGGCGCCAAAGCTATCGGTACTACCGGTCGTGGTATCGGTCCAGCCTATGAAGATAAAGTTGCCCGTCGCGGTCTGCGCGTGAGCGATCTCTTCAATAAAGAAACCTTCGCCGTGAAGCTGAAAGAGATCGTCGATTTCTACAACTTCCAGCTGGTTAACTATTACAAAACGGATGCTGTCGACTACGAAAAAGTGCTGAGTGATACGCTGGCGGTTGCCGATATTATCACTAGCATGGTGGTTGACGTCTCTGATCTGCTGGACGGTGCGCGCAAGCGTGGCGACCTGATCATGTTCGAAGGTGCACAGGGTACACTGCTGGATATCGACCACGGTACTTATCCGTACGTCACCTCATCCAACACCACCGCAGGTGGCGTGGCGACCGGTTCAGGTATTGGTCCGCGCTACGTTGATTACGTGCTGGGTATCGTTAAAGCCTATTCAACCCGCGTAGGTGCAGGTCCATTCCCGACCGAACTGTTTGACGAAACGGGTGAGTTCCTGTGTGCGCAAGGCCACGAGTTTGGCGCGACAACCGGTCGTCGTCGTCGTACCGGCTGGCTGGATGCGGTTGCCGTTCGCCGCGCAGTGCAGATCAACTCATTGTCTGGTTTCTGCATGACCAAACTGGACGTGCTGGATGGGCTGAAAGAAGTAAAAATCTGCGTAGCTTA
>Ga0153979_1000061_pt1 | contig 19073 bp, 7 predicted proteins | sample TSGA063MetaG_FD_104690 | JGI IMG/M metagenome (GOLD analysis project Ga0153979, IMG submission 104690) | Attine ant fungus gardens microbial communities from Georgia, USA - TSGA063 MetaG | ecosystem: Host-associated > Fungi > Mycelium > Unclassified | place: USA: Georgia, Magnolia Springs State...
AATGCTTAAAGAAATCTAATTAAAAAGTTAGAATTTATATACTATTTAAGCGATCCTAAGGTAAACCTTATTAGTTAAGGACTTCCAGAAGTAAAACATTTCAGTAGGGAAAGGAAAGGAAATTTTATTATATATTATTATAAACTTTTAGTGTTTTAAGCTTTAGATTGATAATTTGTTTATCGAATTAGTTACGGTAATTTTATATATTTTTATTGATTTAGAGTTATATTAGCTAATATTTATTTATTGTTATGACTTACCTATTTTTGTTTAGTATTTTAAATAGTTTTATTCATGAGAATTTATTGAGTCTATTGTTTAGAGGTAAATTGTAATTGTAGATTTTATCTTTAAAAATTTTATATATTTATTAATGGAAAGACTTTAGAAAAATATAATTTATACCTTTTTTATTAAATATTTTATGTTAAATGGAGAGGAATTAATAATAAATAGAATTAATAAAATTATTATGGATAAGCATATTTTAAATATTATTATTAAAATTAATTATAAAACTTAATATATCTACATAATTAAACTAGTTAACCTAAAGTATAATGATAAGAGATTTACAATTTAGTTGATAATTGAACTTTTATTTTAGATATTTTTTAAATACTTTTCATGCAATATAATTGAATAAGATTTGTTTATAATCATCAATTAATTTCTTGTTTAATCTACAACTATTTTTAGTAAGATTTTTATCATTTTAAAGGTTTTTGTGTTTTATATTGATTTTATTTCTTACTTATTCCACTTTGATTTTGTACTCTTTGTTGAGGGTATTTTTCCAATTATTTAATTTGGATAGGTTGATATACCTTTAGTTTTATATTTAATTACAATTTAGTATTGTGTTTATTTTATTATATTTAATTCCATAATTTATATATTTTATATATTATATATAGAGTTCTTTTTAAAAATGGTAATCTTTAGGTTATTATAGTTAGTATTTATACTTTTCTATCCATAAACCTTCATTATTATAATTTTGGTTCTTTTAGAATAATCATCATATCTTAATAAAGCTAATTTATCTATATTGTTAACAGTTCTTATGTTATAATCTATTTGGGTAAAACCTTTACTTGCAAATATAGATTTTTTAGATAAATACATACCTCCATAATCCACTAATGTGAAACTAAATACACCTTTTGGTTTTGTTTATATTTATCAAGAACTAAACAATAGATTTTACATTAAATAAAAATCCGTGTATAAAAGTATTTTCTTAAATTAATTATAAAGTTATACAATAATATCTCTTCAACTCCGCTAACTAAACATCATCATTAATAAATTAATAAAGTAAATACAAAAGTCTACAAAAGTAACAAAATTAGAAAAATTAGTAAAAATAACTAAAAGTTAAAAACTGTAGCTTAGTTTCAAGATAAAAATTTAATAAAATTAACCAAATACAAATTAATACAAAAGTATATAAAGATATACAATTTACCTAAATTGCTCCCATAATAAAAGTTAGCAAAACGGACAATAAACTAATAAATTTAAAACCAAAATATAAAAATTAAACTGAAGTAAAGCCACACATATAAAATATAGCTCACTTTCTTAAAAAATAACTAAAATGATTTAATTTATAGCTGACATTTAAGTGTGTACACAAAGTAAAATTACTACAAAATAAATACCCTCAACTTTTTGTTCAGTTACAGTAGAAAATTTATTATTTATGACTTCGAATTAATAGATTTTAGCTTAACTATTTTAAAGATACTTAGTATGATTTATATTTGTTTTTTAGATAAACATGGCTAGGGGTCAAACTTAAAATTTTAATTATATATATTTGATATTTATAAAACTAATACTTAAGGTAATTAATTTCCAAAGTTTATAATTCTTATTAATTAAAGAGTATACTAAACTATGGTAGCTAAATACAAAATAAGTTTAAAGAAAATTTGAATAACTAGTTTTATTTAAGGGTTACTTTGTTATACTTACTTAGATTACTTAAAATTAAATAATTAATAGGAATCGGAATAAATTAATCTTTTTTAATTACAAAGCTGATTTTTTAAAAAATAGATACTATTTTAGATACTATACTCTATTATACGCATATAATAATTTTATTGGGGAAATCAAAAACTTTGCAAGTTATAGCGCAAATATCTAAAGATCGTTATAGCGGTTAAATCGTAAATATCGGTAATAAGTGGAAATCTACAAGTAGGGGTATTAAACCTAAATTTAAGTAATAGCCTTTTTATTAAGTCTGTAAATAAGACTAAATTTTTAAGGTAGTTATAGTTAGGCTAGTATATATTTATAAAGACTACATAAAGTATGAAGAATTGGAGTATAGCTAGTAATTTTATATAAAAAGTATAGAAAAACCTTTAAAATTTTTTTATTTTAGTTTTCGTAAATAAGTCATCTATTTTGCAGCTTTCCAAAAATAAGGCCTAATTACTTTAATAAATAGAAATAACATAGAAAAAAATATAAGAAAAAACAAACAAGCACTAATTTAAATCTTGCTTTAAAAAGCATGAAGAATATTATTAGGAAAGTGTTAGTTTTATAGTGAGAATTATATTTTTATATCCTACGTATAAAATTTGCTAATATTGAATAGCCTTTTAAGGCTTAAATTAATAGATTTATTAGATCCAAAAATACCTAATTATAGCCAAATTAAAGCCCAAATGAAACAAAAGTAAAATTTAATTAGATAAGGCAACTTTACTTTAAATTAAAAAGAATGACATCCAAAAATGGATAAAGAGTCTGAGACTGGAATTAGATATTCAAATTATTAATTGTTACTTTACTTAAAAATATTTATTTATTAAAATAGCACTTATAAAGGCTTTTATTGTTTTTATCTGTTATTAGGAATTTAATATATTAGTGCATTACTGCTTATTTAGATTAGATTAGTTTTTAAAAATAAAGGTGTTATTTAGCAGCCTTATATTAGAATTAGATACTTATTAAATTATTTTTTGACTAGTATAACAAAAGTAGAAAATTTAAGCCAAGACCTTATATTCTATTTTTCTTAAACTTACAAAACTACTTAGAAAAGAAACTAATTAAACACAAAAATAGTATGGTCTTTGTATTTATTTAATTTTAACTTTTATTGGTTATCTTTATTATATTTTTCAAGTGTAATAGAAGGCTTATTATTTATTAATAATGTTTAAGCAACTTAAATAAGTATAAATTGCCCTTAAAGGAAAATCAGTATAAGAACGTTATTAAAACTAGCACTTATTAATAAAAAAAAAAATAACAAATATTTATTAACAAGTAAGACTTAGTTCTAATTATTGGATAAATTAAGAAATAAAAAATACGTTATTTGGCATATTTAATATAAATATTAATCAATAGAAAAAACTTAAGCTAAGATAATTATTGTTTATTTAAATAATTTTAGAAGGAAAAACAAAAACTTTAAAAAGAAAATTAAGGCAATATATATCAGTATATAAGTAAAAGTCGTTGCAGTTAAAGTATAAGTCTCTTAGTCGTTGCATTTCTAGTGATAAGTCGAGGTAGTTAAAGTATAAGTCTATTAGTCGTTGCATTTATAGTTACAGTTTAACTTAAAGTTAAAGCACTTATATATATCTGTATTTATCTTTATTAAATTAAGTTCAAATAAAGCCCTTTGTTAGAAAATATCTCAGATTAATACATATTTTATATTTACGAAATATTTTACTTAAAAAAGAATTTTGAAAAAATCAATCATTTTGTTTATAAATCAAATCTTATCTTTATTTTTTATCAGTAGGATCTAGTACATAAAACCAACAAAGAAATCATTATTGAACTTATTTATTTAATCTCTTCATTTATTTTGAAGCTTAGAGAGTTTAATAAGAGTCAATGAAAGATCAGTTAAAAGTCCGGAAAGTATGGCAAGTACCTATGGTTTTATTAAATATAATAGAATATAATAGACTTCAAATTTAAATCCCAAATAAAGCCACAAAGTATAAAATTTAAGTTATTTATTAAGTTTAAGTAAAGGTCTGAATCAACCCTAAATTTAAATTGGAGCCTTATAATTAATTAACTATTTACTATTTTTAATAGACCAAAGGATAGACCAGTCTAATAAATTAACCAACAAAATAGATTTATTTTATTTTTAAGGAATAGAAACAAACAAAATAGAAAAGCTTAGTATATCTATTTAATTTTAAGTACTGTTTAACATAATATAATTATACTATTTATCACTTTTATAAACCTATAATTTTTATTATACATGCCTTTTACTTTTTATCTTAATAAATTAAAGTAGTTTTATAGACCCGGTTTCGTTTAGCAGACCTTATATTAGTGCTTTAAATTATAGACTAATTAATAAAACCAAAGAAAGCCAAATGCGTGTTTATAATTACTTAGAATAAGATTTCTAGTCTTTAAATTATTTATTTTATTTTTATTCATTCGGCTAGGTATTAGAAGTATTAGTATTTGTGATTATTTGGATTAAACAAAAGCAAATAGCGGCAGGTAGGAAAAGTTTAAGCTACTAATAATTAAAGCATTATTCATATTTTTATGCATTAAGAGGAATTGAACCTCTGTAAAAAGTATTAACAGTACTTCGCTTGACCACTTTGCTATTGCTATTGCTATAATCCTTCTATCTTTAGATTCATAACTTTTTTTTCTTAATAATGCAAAGTAATTAGATATTTTATTATAGTTAGACCTTCAAATACACCAAACATAATTTTTGGATAAAAGGTATTGGATAATAAGCTTGCATAATTTAAAATAATAGCTATATTTCTTAATCGTCTCTTATTTGTTTTGCCTTTCGCCATAATAGGTTTAAAAAAGATAATTATCCATAAAAAAAGATAAAGCCATTAAGGGAGGAATAGCTAACTACACTCTTAATCTAAATCTAATCCTAAAGCTAAGAACTGTCTGGATCTATGCTTATATATATTTTATATAAGGTATTATATGTATTATTTTTTGATTTGTTCTAACTTTACTAAAAAGGTTTATTTCTAGAAGTACTTATCATAAGACTATATTAGTATTATTATATAAACATTACCCTAATTTTAGCTTATTATATTTTTTTCCTTATGTAAATATACATCCCAAAGGGCCACATTTGCGCAATATAGGTTTTTACTGATAAGTAGGATTTTTAAAGTGGTTATTAAATTTATTATAAATATTAAAATAGACGATCGCTCCCAATACAAGCAAGTATAAATCTCATTTATAAAAAAATCTCAGTATAAGTTTCTTAAAGCAAGTCTCATAATCTTAAAACAAAATTTTAGCACAATAAAAGACAATTAAATATTAAAGTCAGTTCCAATAAAGCACTTATAAAGGACCCTCCAAAAAATTCCAATTCCAATTCCTAATCATTAGAAAGTCTAAAGTATCAAGTCTCCAATTAAAGCAATTATAAAGCCAGTTCCAATAAATTTTTATTTAAGCTCAATTAAACCCCATTTTGATTCGACCATAATTAAATAGCAAGTCTCAGTATAAGTCTAAGTATAAGATTAAGTATAAGATTAAGTATAAGTATAAGTAACCAATGAAAGTAAAATTAAATAAAGACAAATTATGGCTGATTCTTTCTAATTAGAAATAAAATTAGTTTTGGAATTAAAGCTTACCCAAAAATTCTTAATATTTAAATAGGGAATTTATACTTAAACATTTTGTTAGATTTTTTTATAAAGGAATTAGTCTTATACTAAATTTTTTTATTTATGATCCGCACTTATATTTGAGCACAAATACTATTATTAATTTGTTAATTACCAACCCTTTATATTAGTTAGGCTTTCTTATTAAATTTACAAAGACTTTGATAAAGTTTAACTCTTTATTAGTTATATTAAAGTATATATACACATAACCCTTTTTAAATTAGGGCTATACGAATTAAATTTTAATTTATATACTTAATGTAAGCTATAGCATTTGCTAATATTTGTTTATCCTTTAAAAAAAAAGAAGACAAAGACAACAGAACAGAAAAAATAAAAAGTTAAAAGACACAAAATTTACCTTAAACATTTCAATACAAAGATAATATTTATAAATATTTATGAAAAACAAATAACAAATTTAAAATTTTTTTATCTGTTATCATTTTTTATCCAATGTTGTATTTCCACCTACCCTTTGCACGTTTTGATCCTTTAATCAGGTAAAATTAGTTTATTTAAATGAAGTATTAGAAGTCTTAGTTGAAGTATACGTAGGATTTATTAAGTCGTAAAGTCGTACCTAATTTAGTATTATTAACAGAACTAATTCGTCTTATTAATTATATGGCTAATCTATGTAACCCACTAGGGAGTATTCGTAGTTTATCTTAAAAAAATCTTAGTACAAAGTAATAGTAATATAAAAAATATCTAAATCGTCTTATTACCTAATTCGTATAAGTACCTAATTGTCTAACTCATAATTAGAGATCTAGGCTAGTATTGTTAAGAGATTAAGATAAGTAAAATCACCTATCTAATTCGGCTAGTATTATTCCCTTTTAGGCTACTCTTATTCCCTAAGTTTTTAAAAAAATAGGAAACTGTATTAAACCTTATTTTTTCTAGGCTTAACATTATATTTTTATTGAATATATATTAATTAAGATTACTTTTCATATAATAAATGTTACTAGATTTTAGTAACAATTTGTTAAAATAAGACAAGTACAAGTACTTAAGGAAAAATACAAAGACTTAAAATTTTAACTAGATACAAGTAAAGTAATTAAGTTATCTTATTAAGAGATATATAACAAAACCCGCATTCGTAAAAACCGATAGCTACACAAAACTAATCTTATTTTTTAGACTCAGATAAATATATTTTTATCTTTCTATTGTTAAGAATCCGCTATATCTCTTTAATCAGCTAGCTCTCTTAAATAAACACAAATTTTGCTAAGGACTTTTAATTTAGTATTATTTATAGGATTAGTATTAGTATAACATTATTTAATAAAAAAAATAAATGTAAAGTATAAGTAAGTAGACCAAATTTAAAAAATAAACGATAGCTTTTGGTTTTGCGCTATGACTGTTTTAGTAAAATAATAGATCTAATTGATTTTTTAACTTCATATTTTTGTTTTAGAAAGGGTGAGCATGCGGGGTTTTGGATAAGTATGTATAAATAATTTATAATTAAATAATTAGGCAATAAATATTATCTAAATAAATATCACTAAATAATTAATATGTTTATATTTTATTTATCTAAACTATCTACTCTTATCTAGTTAAAAAAATTAAATAAGATAGAAATAAATTATAGTCTCATAATAACTTAGTCTTATTTTATGACTATCTCTGAGAATTAAAATAGATCAATAAAAAGGTGTTTTACTCCAGGGCTGTTAGTTTATTTTTAATATTTTCTAAACTAAATTTTACTGAAATACTTTTATTTACAGATTTTTTATTTTAAGGGAAAGTTAAAGAAATATTTTATATTTTATTAAAAAGGGAGCTTTTAGAATAAAGAGAATTTTAATTAAATATTTTAACTTATTTTTAATTATTTTTATTATCTTTATAGTTTTTATACTATGAAATTATTTTTATCATATTTTTTATACTTAAATACTTTTTTAGTAACTGTTTTTACTTTTTTTTTGTTTTATTTTACATTTTTGTTTTATTTTAATAACTTTGCCTAATTTTAATTATTATTATCTATATATTTTTGACATTTACACACATTTTTTAGACTTTTTATATATTTCTTTAATAACTTTCCATGTATTATATTACTTTGTTATGTATTATATAACTTTATTAGCAGTAAAATAGGAAACTTATCCAATTATTTAATAATATTTAATTAATTAATGGAAATAAATTCTATAAATTTTAGTTGTTTACTTTAGCTAAATTGTATTATTTTAATGGTTGTTTTTATTTTTAATGTAGTTGGATTAAATTACTAATATTTAAGTAAAGTTTTTATAATTTACCTATTTATAGTTCTATATACTACTCAATACTAAGTAAATTTACTTATTTTATAAAACTAGTTTACATGCCTTAAATTATATTAACCTTATATTAAACGTCTATAAATAATACTAGTTATACCTTAGTCAGAATACTACGCATAATGTTAAATACTTAATATACGTATAATACCTAACTCCTAACTTAGTCGTAACAAAGCAATAATTATATATAATTGTAAACAAGTCTTACAAAAGTATAAAGCTATCTAATTCGTTATACAAACTCTCAAAATTTTCCTACGTATACTAGACTAATACCTTTAAATTAGTATAACTAGAAATAATCCTATAAATATAAATAGAAGTTGAAATAATATTAAATGCATATCTTTGCTTTACCTAGATTTTAAAATTAAAATTATAAATCCTACGTATACTTACATAAGTGATTAGAAAATACTTTTTTTGATAGTTATACTTAGAATGATACTTATTTACAACATATTTAAATTTAAAATAAAATATAATAATTTATTTGAGTCTTTTATAATTTAGTTTGGTAAAGATTAGATACTCTTCGATTTTTATTCATTAATTAATTAAAAAAGGTTGGAAAAAAACCTAATAATATAAGATTATTTATATAAAATATTTAATTGTAGATGTTTAGTTGGCATGTATATCCTTTTTTTTCATGGTGAAGACAAGTAAGAAGAATTATACACATTAATCTAGATAAGAAATATATATATATCTCAAAATTGATTTATGAGTTAGCACGAGTTAAATAGTATAGTACCCTAGTCTTAGTAGAGTTAGATATTTATCAAATTATTACTACTTATATTTTTATAATTAGAGTTTAGAGGTTTAATGCACGTGTTATATAAGCATATTAGGGATCACAATAAAAGAGCAACAGAGTTAGAGATAATTATTATTATACTTGAAGATCAAATAGGTTACGTAAACAAAATAAATTAGAAGATTATTACTTTAAACCTAACGAAGTTTACTAAGACCTTTTAAATATATTTTCAATATCGTGAAAAAAGTTTGGTGAGTAAAGTAAATATTTATAATTGATAAAACCAATTAAATGTTAATCCTTATCAGAGTCAAATGGAATTTTTAGTTTACCTTTTATGATATAAAATATAGGTTAATTAGAAATAAATTATTACGAATAATCAGATTCGAACTGATGACAACCATTTGGAAGAGTGAACTTATACCGCTTAACTATACTCGCTATATATACTCTAATTTATTAAATAAGTTTAAATAAGTCAAATATTTTTAATACACTAGAAATATAAATTAAGATTTATAATTATTAGTTATTATCTAATTGTTCTATTTAAAAGTTTATTTATTTCTTAACAATTTAAAATAATAGATATAGCTCGGTGATAAAGGGTAAAAATATATATAAACCATATTAAGGATATAAATATCCAGGGTTTAAAACTAATCCTTATTAAAGCTGTTAAAAAGGTATTTAAGTGTACTAGCTATATACCACAAGGAATAAAAAGGAAACATAAAATAAAAAGATTAAGCAAATAAAGGTCAGTCAAAATTAAATATAAAAAAAAAGTAAAGCACTTAAATATGCTAATCATGGGCCAAATCCTGTGATATAAAATTTTTAATAAAATAGCTAAAAGTTACATATTTAATTACCAGTTTTTAGTTAATAAAGTATATTAAGTTATTAGTTTAATACAGAATTTTTTTAATCTTATAAATTTGCTTAGTAATTTTTAGTTATAACTACAATTACAGTTAAAGTAATTCATTTTTAACTACACTAGTATAAGTAATGATTTATAAAGACTTTTAAAAATTAAAGTAATGTTAGAGGTGCCTTTTAAATTAAAGTGCTAAATTTTTAATTAACTTTTTATTACAGAATTGTCTAATTATCTTTATTAATTTTGTTATTATAGAAATAATGCTTTATTATTTAATATTTTTTATTTATGTACTTAAATCAGGAATAATACTATAGTATTTCAAATACTTTTAAATCATCATTCTCCGAGTAATCCGATCTCCTCCTTTTGTTAGTAACTTTCAAATAAATACAGCATTGAATTATTAAAAGGTTTATATTAAGAGTATAGGTGATTTAATCATAGTATACTATAAAGTTTATGTGTTTTATATTAGATATTAGAATTTTATATTTAAACTAGCTCTATTTAATATATAGCTTATATTATTATATAATAATGTTCCATAATGTGTGCTATTTTGCGCTACTTTATAAATTAAATTTAAACGAAGAAAGAGAGTTTAAGGATATAAAACCCTTAAGAAGACCTTGTAGACCAATTTCCAACATGTTCCGCTTAATGCTATTGCTTATAATTTAAGTATAAGTTGATTTTTAAAAATAAATAAGGCACGACTTAGCACGAGTTATATGTTATATAATAAATCTATTTAAAGATCACATTTTAAATTAAATAAGACTGAATTGTATTAACATAAGTTATAAATACTATTAAATTAGAAGAGACTACTGATATACATGGAATAAATAAGTTTAAAGATAAATATATTCTTTATATCCTGATATTTAAAGTTTACATACTATATTAGAATCAAAGCTATTTGTATATAAATTTTTAAAAATAAAGGTTATTCTATAAATTAATAGAGAAGATAATAATAGTGATTGATATTTTTAAGCACTTATAAATTTTCCTACGGATTTAAACTTTGTTTAATTGTCTAGTCAATTATTTGTAATTTAAGAGTATGATCAATTTTATTTCGACTATTTGCTATCTCTGTTATAGATTTATATTATCAGGGTGCCTTATAATTAGACATTAAATAATAATGAGAAATCTTTTTATATTATTTCTGTTGCTCTTAATTTATAACCAGGGCTACAAAAGCACTTATAAAACTGTCTTTAATTTGTAACTTAACTAATTTTGTAACTTAACTTCTGTTATTCTATTTTAACTGCCCAATTATATATCTGTCTTAACAATATTTAAAGAAAATTCGTAGTATTAAGAAAAAGTAATAAAAAGTTTAAATTTTAAACTAAAACTTTATCGAATAAAAACAGTTAGTGAAATATTCCACAGATATTTTTTATAAATAATAAACATATTAAATAATAAAGTATAGAATCTAGACTCTAGAATAAAATAGAGAAAACTTAAACAATAATAAATTTTATTCAATAATTATTGAGGTTTTGTTTTTTTTAACCCTTAACTATTTTGATTTGAAGGTTTTAAAATGAGGGTAAGACTAAAAAGTTTATATGTAAAAGTCGGGATAGCTTTACTTAAAGCTGTTGTTAATTTTGGAGACTGATTTCAATTTTCATGTTTAATAAATTTTATTTTATTTGAGAGTTTTTCCTAAAAGGTATAATAATATTATTTAATGTTTTACTAAATTTTTAGTTAGCAAATTTAAAAAGGATTAATTCATTATCTACCAGTTATTATAATAGATGATTAATAATTGAAAAAAAATCCTAGTATACTGTATTACAAAACTTCGCTATTAAATAGCTGAGCTAATAGATAAGGATCCGTTTTATTATTTAATTTATACTGTATATCTGCCTGTTAACTTACGCAGTATCAATATAAAATATTTTTAAAATTAGTATATATTGTCAACAAGTCCATCAAAAGTTTTTGAAGTGATTTTCTATATCATCTATATCAAATTAATGAGCACTACCTAATTCTATCATATTACTATATCCTATATAACATTGTCTAATGACTATTTTTAAGTAATCTTGATTTTCCTTTTCTCTATCATTATAATAATTTATTAGTGATTCATCTTTTCTCTCTTCATCTTTATTTTATCATGTATTCTATCTTTCTCATTTATTTTTTCATCTATAATACCTATTTTTTTTATATCTCCATTCTCTCCATTCTTTCCATTCTTTTTATTCACTCCATGTCATTGTTCATTTATATTTTGATTTTCAGTATGAAAATGTTTAACTAGATAAAAATATTTACTAAAGAGAATATAGTTAATACCTATTTTATGAATAGATAGCTAAGCTCTAATTTGGATGTCTAGAGAAAATAAATATTTCATTTTCATTATCATCATATAGATAGACAAATATTTTGTATTTTTATTGAAGAATAATTTGCAAGATTTTTTATCAGATTTTATCCATGCAGGCTCACTATTTTATCAGTGTTTTTAAATTTATTTCCAATTATTGCTATTTATTCCTTTTTCTAATCTTTTTAATTTAATTGTATTAAAGAGACTATATAAGATATATATATTCTTTGAGTTGTATTCATATTATTTGAAGATTAGTTTTTAATTATTTAATATTTGTAATTATTACCTTTAATATTAAAGATAGTATTTACTGTGTATAAAGTAATAGAGTACAAAAGTAGGTTTTTTAAAAATAGTAATTTATTTTGTTATAGATTATGGCTTTTATTTATATATATAGTTGTTTTCACTTGTTAACCAAATTATGGTTCATTTTACCCTTTAACATAAAGCAATTAAGTTTATATTACTGTAACTTTACACTTTATTTTTATTGGGGTTTGAAAGAGTTGAGTATACAAATATTTAGTTTTAGGTTTTATAGTAATTTATTAATTAAATCTATGCTAGATATTGCATTATTTTTGTTTTATTTTAGGCTTTTTTTGTTTACTGTAACTTTGTAGTTACTTGAATTACAACTTTACCTTATGTTTAGAACACAACACAGGTTAATAAATAACTACAGGAGTTGGTAGATATTTTATTTGTGTATATTTTGTTTTTATAATGCTTGTAATTTATTCCGGTATATTTTATATATTTATAAATTGATAGTTAAATTTATTTTAAATAAGTTGATGTATCTGTAAAGGTGAATTAGTTAAGTAACATTAAAATTGTTTAGTAATAGTTAAAGATTTTAACAAAAAGACTGTTATAGGTGTTATATATTTATATATAGTGTTGCTATTTGGATAATTTTGTATAACATGTTTTTTACTATTTTTTATCTTTTGTTCCATTAACTTATTTTATTACTTTGTAATATCCCTCATAGCTCATACTCACCGTTAAAACTAGTGATGGCAATTTAACTCCTTGGTAACACACTACAAACTTCCTCTATATTCTTTCTAGAAGATATAAATTAAAAACATTACTAAAAATAGTAGACAATCCAATATTGTTTATTTCTAAATGCTTTCTACTTTTAAAAATTCATTTTCATTTTTTTGTTAATTTAAAAATTAGATCATCAAGAAGAGTTTTTTTACTACCTATCAAAAATAAGGTAATCAAAGTGTTCCTCTTAAACACTCCAAATTTGGGTTTTCTCAAACTCAGATAATCAAATAATCCCAACGAGATAAAACATCTATACAATAATAAATTATCTCTACTACTCAGTGTACACAAAACTAAAAGTACAAAAACATACTTTCTAACAAATTTATATACACTAACATAGATACTTCTCTACTAAAATTTTTTAAAATAACTTATAAAAAGATTACTTTGACTAGATTTGAAAAAAGACTGCTACATAAGGTTGCGAATACCTAAACAAAATGGAACATCTAGACATATATGAGTTACTTAAAAGTAAGGCTTATTTACCCTCACATCTTATTTTTCCTTTTTAAATTTTAAAACGTAGCCTAGGACAAAGCAAGTAAACAGGATTAATTCGATCTAAAACATAAAGTGCCAGACTGCATACCCACACCGTAGTACTGGACAAAAGTATATCTACGAGTTATTTTTAATAAATTATTAGATAGAATAAACCTAGACTTTATAAAAACCACGATGCATTTGTGAAATAGGATACCTAACGATGCCTTACACAGCAAAGAGGATTATAACCCGAAAACACGATGAAACTTGGACGTCTCCAGTAGAAGCAATAAAGACTATCACTACATGCGACATGAGTCTAACCGAGCAAAAAAAAATTTTTTAAAAAATTTAACACGGAAAAAGCATATTGTCAATAACCTGGTTAAACAATAAAAATTTAGCCTATCTCTCCAACTTTAACATTTTTAGACTAAACAAACTTCTTCTGACTCAACAAACAGACACGTTACCGATGATACAGTACGCAGATGATGGTTTAATCTATGCATTAAGATTATTTCCACACGAAAAGCGGTATTTTTAATAACTGGACAAATAGATTAATAAACATGGCGGTAACTGGGTTAACATTATAAATTTTCTAGCTCAGGAATATTGACAATATACCTTATTACAAGACCTAAGAAAACCGGAAAAGTAATTGCAAAGACAGAAAACATTTTAAAATCCACTCGATCCTCGATTACCTTTTAATTAAAAGACCAAGGACTGAGAATAAAACCAACATAATATGATGATAACGTCTGTATGCTAGCAAGGGTTTTTATTATTAAAAATAATAGACTGATTTGCATCGAAATATCAAGAATACGTACAAACTTGACTATTAAACGGTAGCATGATTGTAGACAACATAGAACAAGACTTTAATCTAACCTAGGTTAAATTGAGTTGGAAAGAGTTAAGTTTAAAACAGTACAAGAGAAGCTATCCGTTATGTCCACATACCGACTATTAAAAATAAGAAGAACTAGAGATAGACATCTTTAATTGTTTAAGTATAGCCATTCACTCATTATTACACCGAATAGATCAAGTTATATGCGAATAGACTACCCTTTTGAAAAGTAAAAAATCGATAAGAATTACCACACCATAGTGATAATGTACATATTCCTTTAGAACTATTGTAGCTAATCAAGATAGTTCAATAAAAGACCGTATAACTTTTGGAATTTTAAATCGTTAGAACGAGCTAAAAACTTTAAACTAGGCTATCCACTGATTGAAATAGAATCCCCCCCTGACCAGTCTATTAGTTTAACTATCGAATAACTATTCAGATTAAATCTTTGTAACTGAATCCGTATTTTGATTCTTTAAATCCTAATGTATCACCGATAAAACCATAACTTACACACTAAAAAGGGAAACCGACTAGATAGAAGCTTAACCCAGTTTTTATATAAACCCTACCGCTAAATTTTATGCACCCTTACTCAGGCAAATATGTACTGATAAACTTATACTCACCCGTATCATAAATCAACATTAGATTTAATCAAAATCAGAATAAATTAGATATATTTTATACTTATGACTTTGATATTTGAGCACAAATTCGTGGCACTTAATCTTAGTGTTACCCACCAAAGGATAATGGTATATTAATGATCAGATTTTACTTCCACTTAAAGATCTTAGAACAAATAACGACCTAGACAAAAGATATCTTCCATTATATATATGTAACTGATCTCTACACAGAACTAAGTCGTAGTCTAATAAAAAATAAAGAAATATAAGTAGGCTAGTTGCAAGGTCTAGTAGTAGTCTAATTAAGTTTGTTAAATTGGCTAGGCCTAATAAAATATATATTCATTTATTATTGAACTTGAGATATTAGTAAGAGGAACAGGCTTTATATCTATAGGACAGTAAGAGCCTTACTAAGTCTTAATTAATCTATTAAAAATTTTACTTACAAAAAGAGATAAATATATAAATATATAAACATATAAATATATAAACTATAAATATATAGTGCTCAGATATCAGATATTTCATTAGCCTTTTAAACTTTTTAAATTCTGTTATTTTTTAACCCTTTTACTTAGATTAGTCTTAATTGTTTTATACTAATATTTTAGTATTTTGTAAATCTGACAAATAAGAGATGCATAAGGGTTAAAATCCCTTCAGTCTATATATTATAGAAAATTCTAGCTATTCTTAAAGGAGAGGCAAAGTAGCTATTCTTAGCTATATTTTATACTAAACTTACAAAGGTAAAAAATTAAAATAATTAGTCTTTGTCTAATTTGCTCAGATAAAGATAGTTTTTTTCTTAATTAGTTTTATATGTGCTTATGAAGTATTTTGTTTTCGTCAGAATAAAGTCGTGTTATATTAAAAATAAGTAACTAAGTAATAAGTAATAAGTAATAAGTAATTAAGAAACTAAGAAACTTAGAAACTAAGTAAATAAGTAAATGCTATGTAACTTTTCTGTTAAACTTTTTAAAAGATTTATCTTATCTATTTATCTTTAATTTTTATTATAGACTAGGCTTAGTAGTATATTGCCCTTATATAAATAATTATTTAAAATTTTTTTATTAATCTGATTCAAATTAACACATTTTTTAGAAAACCTGGCTTTGGGGCTTTTATATGTATAAAACTAGGACTTTAATTGTTTTATTATTCAAATATGTAAGTCAGACTTTATAGTTTATACTTTAATAATTCACCAATATAAAAAGGGTATATAATGGATTTCTAATAAGTAAAGGATTAGTATATAAATAATGCGTCATAGTCTTAGTAGTTTTTATTTAGTCTAATTAGTCTTTTAAATATTGTGTTTATGATTTAATTATTATTTAATTATTCCCTTAATTATAATTCTGGAATAATCTATATAAATCTTATAAGATCCCATTTTCTAAAAAAAAACAAAAATTCTAACTAATAACTTAAATATAAGTACGGCAAAATATAAATTGCAAGAGTTAGTATACTTTAGAGTTTATAATTAAAAATCTATTTTATTTTTATCTAGTCTTTTTTTTCTTTAAATTAAATAATAAAATTATTAGTCTGTTTAAAAAACTTGACTTAGCTGTTAAATATTGACCTAGCCATTTACTTACATGTTTTAGATCTGCTCCTTGCTTTAAATTGCTCCTTGGATTTAATTTATTATTAGCAATACTTATTACTTGTCTAGTGCACATACAAAAGTTAAAAGCGAAAGAAAGTGCATTATCTAGCACAACCTTTATAAAAACATAAATTTTCATTAAATAAATTATTGACGCTTCTAACAATTCATCTTAATTTTAAGATTAACTAATAAGGGAGAAAAAGAAACTTATACTTTATATTCAAATAATTTAAAATAGAGATTAATTATATAACTGATTGCTTACTTATACTATATAATTCCATTTTTTATTTTAGTTTTAAATTTGATTGATCTTAGTTACTAAATCTGTTATCAGTTAAATCTTTTTTTTAATTTTGATATATTTATATTATTATTTTTAATATTCCTCATTATCTTTGACTTAGATATAAAAATTGAATTTAAGTTATTATAATCTATTTTTGAAAACTATGACATTGCTAAATATATTTAAAAACTAGTTTTAGAATTAATTAATATTAATATTTATTCGTTAAAGTGATTAACAAAAGTTAAAGAATAGATTCCTTTAGATTTTTTATTAAAGATATTTTTTTAAACCATTTTAAAACCCATATATCATCGGCTAATGTTTTCATAAAAGTGACTCTTTGTTTTTGTATAATAGACATAATGATATGCGTAAATAATGGCTAATTACCCATTGTTACTTTAAATATTTTAAGAAAGAAAAGAAATATTCGTAGCATATTATATATTTGCCTAAGAGATTAGGAGCGATGTAGCTATTTGAACAGAAATATTATAAATAAATATTATAGATTCTAATATTTTATAAGGATATTCGTATTACTATTAAATTTAGGGTTATAGTATAGTAGTTATACTTCGTTTATTAACAGTTTTATATGACTTACTTATATTGTTCTAAATACTAACTAATATCTGGCTTATTTTTACTTCCTTATAATTACTTAGGGGATTCAATTAAATTGATTTTTAGGACTTATTATTTAATAATTATATCAAATTTTGTGTTATTTTTGCTTTATTTTAATTAATATTTGGATAGCTTTGCAGTTAATAGGAATTTTAATAATAAATTTTATTAGTAGTTAGTAAGGTTAATTAAATTTTAATAAGTATTAGTTAAATAGAATGTATTATTTTGAACAGGTATTAGTTTTAACTATTTAATTTGATATGTTTGTTTTAGATGTTTCACTTATGGTAAAAAATATTTTTATTAATTTGTATATTTTAACTTACCTTGTTAGACTACAGGGATTGTATGTTATATTTAAAATAGTTTTATATAAAATATAGTATAAAATAGGGTTTAATAGCTGTAATATTTTACAGAATTATATGTTTATTATATAGAAGTGTTGTTTTTAAACTTCCTTTTGGTGTTTCTTGAATAATTAGATAGTTATAACTCATATATATATTTGTGTTGTTAAAATAGATTAAAAAAGTTAAGTAAAATTTAGAATAAGCTTTGTTCTCTTATAGATTTTTTTATAAATTAAGCTCATATTTTGTTAGATTTTTAATTAATATTTAACTTTTAACATTAAGACACAGTATGTTTTACATTGTTATTATAGAGTTAACAAATACTTGTAATAGAAATTGCTAATACTTATTTATTTAAATTAATGGGATAGACACTTTGTTTCACAATATTTTATTAAATTGATAATTTATATTAGAAATATCTTTAACTTTTGGTTAATCTATATAACTTTTATTGAATACAAATTAAGTTAATTTTTGTATGTAAAGATACATTGGATTACAATATAGTATATAAACTTGAAATATCTGGAGATAATTGATATATTTATTTTGATTTATCCTTTGTATTTAATAACGTAGCTTATATTTTTAATATATTTATAACTTAGCTTAATACATTTCAATACTATTTAGTATATGATTTGATAATCTCAGTATATTTTTTCATACTTATCTTATATCAGTATTTTATTTTGATACTTAAACATAGACTTTAATCATAAGCAATACCATTAACTTATTGGTTGAAAATGCGTAACATGCTCTTAATTATTTAAGTTTATTAGCTAAAACTATTTTATGTAATTATAAAACTCTTTATACTTGTACATATTTACGATGATCATATAACTTGCTAATATTTTTTTTTGTTTCGCTTCTCTGTGTTTAAAACATATATTGGTGTTTTTGTTATATATCTCTCTAATTAAAGGACCGTGGATGGGCCGCCTAAAGTCGACCCCGTGTCTCTGCTGCTCTAAAAGAAATAAAAGAAACTTTTTGGCCTCTTAAATAAGTAAGGGTGCGCCCCAC
>Ga0153979_1000062_pt1 | contig 18892 bp, 14 predicted proteins | sample TSGA063MetaG_FD_104690 | JGI IMG/M metagenome (GOLD analysis project Ga0153979, IMG submission 104690) | Attine ant fungus gardens microbial communities from Georgia, USA - TSGA063 MetaG | ecosystem: Host-associated > Fungi > Mycelium > Unclassified | place: USA: Georgia, Magnolia Springs State...
AACTCTTCAAACAGGCGCAGAATGTCTTCCGACAGCGCATTATCGAGGTTACCGGTCGGTTCGTCCGCCAGCAGCACCGCCGGTTTGTTCACCACCGCGCGGGCAATGCCCACACGCTGTTGTTCACCGCCTGAGAGCTGAATCGGATAGCTTTTCGCTTTGTCGAGCAGGCCCACTTTATCCAGCGCGGCCGATACGCGGCGACGAATGTCTTCGCCGCTGGCACCGGAGATAATCAGCGGAATCGCCACGTTGTCATAGACCGAACGATCCATCAGTAAGTGGTGATCCTGGAAAATCATGCCAATCTGACGTCGCAGGAAAGGGACTTCGCTGTGACGCAAACGCGAAATATCGTGGCCGCTAAACCAGATCTGCCCCGCACTCGGGCGCTCAATGCCACAAATCAGCTTCAGTAAGGTACTCTTCCCCGCGCCAGAGTGGCCGGTCAGGAACGACATTTCACCAGGACGCAGATGAAAATCCACCCCCTGCAGCGCCTGACGTCCACCCAGGTAAGCTTTACTGACCTCTTCAAAGCGAATCATCCCAATCATTCCTCTCGGGCAAACAGTGCCTCAATAAAGTCTGCGGCCTTAAACGGCCGTAAATCCTCGATGCCTTCCCCAACACCGATATAACGAATCGGAATGCCGAACTGATCGGCAACCGAGAAGATCACGCCACCTTTAGCGGTGCCATCCAGTTTGGTCAGGGCGATGCCGGTCAGGCCCACCGCTTCATGGAACAGTTTGGCCTGGCTGATAGCGTTTTGCCCGGTGCTGGCGTCAAGCGTCAACATCACCTCATGCGGCGCCTCTTCATCCAGCTTCTTCATCACACGGGTAATTTTTTTCAGCTCTTCCATCAGGTGTGATTTGTTTTGCAAGCGACCGGCGGTATCGGCAATCAGGACATCGACATTGCGCGACTTAGCGGCCTGAATGGCATCAAAAATCACGGAGGCGGAATCCGCGCCGGTATGCTGCGCGACGACCGGAATATTGTTGCGCTGGCCCCACACCTGCAGCTGTTCAACGGCCGCAGCACGGAAGGTATCGCCTGCCGCCAGCATGACGGATTTGCCCTGCGCCTGATACTGGCGCGCCAGCTTACCGATGGTGGTGGTTTTACCCACGCCGTTGACGCCAACCATCAGGATGACGAATGGCGTTTTGCCGCCCACTTCCAGCGGCTGGTCCACTTTTTCCAGAATGCCGGCCATTTCGGCTTTCAGCAGCCCATACAGCGCCTCAGCATCACGCAGCTGCTTGCGGTTGGCCTGCTGGGTCAGATTGGTGATGATGCGGCGCGTCGTTTCAACGCCAACGTCCGCAATCAGCAGCTGCTCTTCCAGCTCCTCAAACAGGTCGTCATCAATCTTTTTACCGCGGAACAGGCTGATAAAACCGGAACCGAGGTTTTCACGCGTTTTAACCAGGCTGCGCTTCAGACGGGCGAAAAAGCCCTCTTTGGTAGGACGCTCCTGCTCCTGGGTGATAATGGGCGCAGCAGCCAGCGGCAGATCGCTAACGGTATCCTGAGGTTCCTCAGCCAGCTCAGCATCTTCTGCATAGGTTTCTGCCAGCGCCAGCGCTTCCAGCTCTTCGTCGCTTAAGGGGGCTTCTTCATCAACGTCTGGCGCATCAAGCGCCAGCTCTTCCAGCTGAGGCTCTTCTTCGATAGGTGCGACAACCGGCTGGACGATCTCTTCCGGCAGCACTTCTTCTTCGATGGCGGTAACCGGCTCGGCTTGTTGCGGTGCGCTAATCGGCTCGGCAATAACCTCTGGTTCAACCTGCTGATGTTCCGCGACCTGCTCGGTAACCGCGACGGTTTCTTCAGCCTGCGCTTCGGCGCGATCTAACGCACTCTCTTCAACGGCGGGCTCAGGTGCCACCTCGGCAGTTTGCTGCTGCTCTTCAACAGGCTGTTGCGTCTCTTCTTCTTTGCCAAAGCCTAGCCAGGAAAAAAAGCCGCGTTTTTTCTCTTTTGCCATTGTGTGACCCTACTCCTCGATGGCTTATTCCCGGTAGCACGCTGTTCCCAGGGGATAAAATATGCATTTTTTTGCGGGGAGCCGCGTAAAAATCAGGTAATTACGCGCGCTCTACCAACTCAGTAGTCTAACACTTTCCAGCCAGCGCACCACAGCACCCTTTTTTAACGTTTCTTCTGCCCGCTACGCCCGTTAAACTACGCAACAAATTATGACGAGTTGTGAGCAAAATGAGCAAATCCCCCCGCAGCAACGGCGCTGGCCAGATCCGCATCATTGGCGGCCAGTGGCGCGGCCGTAAATTACCGGTACCGGATAGCGCTGGCCTGCGCCCGACCACCGATCGCGTGCGTGAAACCCTGTTCAACTGGCTAGCGCCAGACATTCAGGACGCGCGTTGCCTCGACTGCTTTGCCGGCAGCGGCGCACTCGGCCTTGAAGCACTCTCTCGTTATGCCGCATCAGCCACGCTGCTGGAGCTGGAACGTACTGTCGCGCAGCAGCTTTCGCAGAACCTGCAAACGCTGCGCGCCACGCAGGCGAAAGTGGTGCAAACCAACACGTTGCAGTGGCTGAGCCAGCCGGGCGAACCGTTTGACGTGGTGTTTGTCGATCCGCCGTTCCGTAAAGGCCTGTTACAGGAAACGTTGACCTTACTGGAGCAAAATGGCTGGCTGGCCGATGAAGCGCTGATCTATGTGGAAAGCGAAGTGGAAAACGGCACGCCCGTGGCACCGGCCAATTGGGATTTATACCGCGAGAAAATCGCCGGCCAGGTGGCTTATCGCTTATATCAACGCCAACAGGAGAAGCAGAATGTGGCTTAATTTGGGTCGCTTGCTGATGATTTGCGTATGGGCATTTTTGCTGCTCAATCTGGTGCAGCCCTTCCCCACGCCGCTGCGCTATTTTGTGCATGTGGCGCTGTTCTTTATGGTGATTATGCACGGCCTGCAATTGGTGCTGCTGCGCGCCACTCAGGCAAAAGACGCGCCCAAACTGAGCGGCGTAACCCAGGCGAAGATCTTCTTCTTTGGCGTGTTTGAGCTGCTGGCGTGGCAGAAAAAGCATTATCCGAAGATGTAATGAGTGCGTTTGGTGACCAGGTCGCCGTGAATGGCGACCTTACGGCACCGGCGTAAAACTGACAAAGCGTGTCCCTTGCATTTTCAGCTCCCCTTTCACGCCCTTATCCATCTGATGATAATCACTGGCGTTGACCGTCACTTTGATATCGCTCGCGCCATTCAGTGGATGAAACCAGGCTTCATACTTCATCTCTTCTCCGGCAATGACTTCGCGCTGGCGTGACCGGCGATTAGGAGAGGGAAATTCGCGCTTAGTTTTCACTTCTACGCTCAAAGAGCGCACTGGAGAGGCATCGTTCACCGCGGTTTCGCGGCGCTGCTTGATAAACTGACGCGTCGCCAGAACGGCAATAATGGCCAGTACGATGAAAAAGATTAGCGGTGGTTTGCTCATGATTTATCTCGTGCTTTGCGTTAAGTCGGAACGGGTAAAGACGACAAAGCATACAACCAGAGTCGGCTGATTGTCACATTTGGCGGCGGTAACTTACACTGAGTAAGTGATTTTGGGAAAATTCATCAAACTGGCGGACATTTCGTTCAGAAAAGGGAGAAAACATGCTTTGGTCTTTCCTTGCCGTACTTTTTTCCGGCTGGCTCTACGTCGATGCTTCATACCGCGGCCCGCAATGGCAGCGCTGGCTATTTAAACCTGTCACCTTGCTGTTGCTCGTTGCCTGGGCGTGGCAAGCGCCAACGCTTAACACCACCGATTATCTGATCCTGGCCGGTCTTATTGCCACGCTGGTGGGTGATGCGCTGATGCTGCTGCCGCGTCAGCAGATGCTCTATGCATTGGGCGCATTTTTCCTGTCGCATCTGCTGTACACCATCAGCTTTGCCGCGCACATGACCATGAGTTTCTTCTGGCCGATTCCCCTCACCTTCCTGGTGATTGGCGTAATTGTTATCGGCGTTCTCTGGACCAGGCTGGAAGATCTACGCTGGCCAATCTGCACCTTGATCGGCATGACATTGGTGATGAACTGGATGGCAGCGGAAAACTACTTCTTCCGCCCAACCGATTACAGTTTCTCGCTGCTTGTCGGCGCCGCGTTATTGCTGTTAGCCAACATTGTCTGGTTTTTCTCGCACTATCGCCGCCGCTTCAGCGCCGATAGCGCCATCGTCGCCGCCTGTTACTTCGCCGGTCATTTTATGATTGTGCGCTCCCTGTGGCTTTATTGAAGAAAATCTCACCTTCAGCTTGACTCTGGAGTTGACTCCAGAGTGTAGCATTAGGGTGCGGGTGCTATCCCGCCCCCTAATTCCGGAGGTTATATGCATCAACATGCCCATCCTTGCCGCTGTGGAAAGTCTCATCGCCAACCGCAGCCGCTGTGCTCGATTCGCAGCGTAAAGCCCTCAGCACTGAAAATCTCAGCCGCGCAGCCAGTTACGCCAGAAGGTGATTGTGGCTGCTGCGACAGCGATAGCGGCTCGCCCGGCGGCGAAAGCGACGCCGAAAGTGACAGGCCCGCACTCACTTCACACCAATTTCGCTGGCAGATTGCCGGCATGGATTGTCCCAGCTGCGCACGAAAAATCGAATCTGCCGTGCAACGCGTGCCGCAGGTGCAGCAAGCGCGGGTGATTTTCGCCAGCGAAAAACTGGTGGTGGATGCCGAAAACGATATCCGCAGCGCTATCGAACAAGCCGTAAAACATGCTGGCTTCACGCTGACCTCCAGCGATCCTCAATCGCCCCCACCACCGGAAAGCCGCTGGCAGGAAAATGCCGGTTTACTGCTGCTTGGCGTACTGATGCTCGCCAGCTGGCTGCTGAGCCAGGTTTCACCGCTTTGGGGCGATCGCCTGTTTATTGCTACCACGCTGATTGGTTTGGCCCCCATCGCGCGCAACGCCTGGCAACTGCTGCGCAGCGGATCGCCATTTAGTATTGAGATGCTGATGACCATCGCCGCCGCCGGTGCGTTGGTGATTGGTGCCCACGCTGAAGCCGCCATGGTGCTGCTGCTGTTCCAGCTGGGCGAACGCCTGGAAGCCTACGCCGCCGCGCGCGCGCGTCGCGGCGTGACCGCGCTGATGGCATTACGTCCTGACACCGCCACGCGCATTGTCGGCACACAACGGGAAAATGTCCGCTTAGACGTGCTGCAGCCTGGTGATGTGATTGAAGTCGCGGCCGGTGGCCGTTTACCGGCGGACGGCGAGTTATTGCATGCCAGTGCCAGTTTTGATGAAAGCGCGCTGACCGGCGAATCGCTGCCGGTGGCGCGTGAGCCGGGTGAACAGATTATGGCCGGTGCCACCAGCCTCGAGCGTCTGGTTACCTTGAAAGTGGTTTCCCAGCCGGGGCAAAGTGCTATCGACCGCATCCTGCAGCTGATTGAGGAAGCCGAAAGCCATCGTGCGCCGGTTGAACGCTTTATCGATCGCTTCAGCCGCATTTATACGCCGGCGATTATGCTGTTGGCGCTGCTGGTGATGGTGCTGCCACCGCTGCTCGGCGTTGGAGCATGGCTGCCGTGGATTTATAAAGGGCTAACGCTGCTGCTGATTGGTTGCCCGTGTGCGCTGGTGATCTCCACACCCGCGGCCATTACCTCTGGATTGGCCGCTGCCGCCCGTCAGGGCGCGCTGATAAAAGGCGGCGCGGCACTGGAGCGGCTCAGTCGCGTTAGCATGATGGCGTTCGACAAAACCGGCACACTGACCGCGGGCAAGCCACAGATCACCCATATTCAGTCGTTCGGTGGAACAGCGGAAAACAGCCTGCTCAGCATTGCCGCTGCCGTTGAACAGGGCTCCACGCATCCACTGGCGCGAGCCATTGTCACTGCAGCCGAGCGGCGTCAGCTTGCGATCCCTTCCGCTTCTCAGCAGCAAACCCTGGCGGGCAGCGGTATTCGTGCCGACATTGATGGCGTGACCTATCAGTTACTCACGCCACGTGAAGCCAGGCAGCTTAACGCAACTCAGCAGCAGCTGATTGCCGAGCTGGAAGCCCAGGGTCAAACCGTGGTGCTGCTGTTGCAGGATCAGCAGGTACTCGGCGCATTGGCGTTGCGGGATCAGTTGCGTGAAGAGGCGATAAGCGCACTCTCTCAACTGCAAAAACTGGGTGTAAATAGCGTGATGTTGACCGGTGATAACCCGCGAGCAGCCGCTGCCATTGCCGCCGAATTGCAGATTGATTATCGCGCCGGTCTCTTACCCGCCGATAAAGTGGAAGCCGTGCGGCAATTAGGCGCACAACAATCGCTGGCGATGGTGGGCGACGGCATCAACGATGCGCCTGCGATGAAAGCAGCGACGATCGGTATCGCGATGGGCAGCGGCACCGACGTCGCGCTGGAAGCCGCCGATGTAGCATTAACGCAAAATCAGCTGGCGATTCTGCCGCGCACGATCGTGCTGGCACGGCGCACGCGCGCCATCATTCGGCAAAACGTGGCGCTGGCGCTGGGCCTGAAGGCGATTTTCCTCGTCACCACGTTGCTCGGCTTTACCGGTTTGTGGCTGGCGGTGCTGGCAGATTCCGGTGCCACCGCGCTGGTTACCGCGAATGCGCTGCGCTTGCTGCGTCAGCGTTAAGTGCCTTTTTTGATGAGAAACTGGTACGGCAGGCTTTCGGTCTGCTGTGCCAGCAGCTGATGTTCCATAAAACGGCAGAAACCGGGAATATCGCGCGTGGTAGCGGGATCATCGGCGATGATCAGCAAGGTTTCACCGGCCTGCATGCTGCGCACGGTTTTACGCACCATCATTACCGGCTCTGGACAGCGCAGGCCAAGGGCATCAAGCTGATGGTCAGGCGCAGAAAAGGGATCGCTCATGATTCTCTGTCTATGGTGGATGATGGGCGCACATTTTAGCGTGTGAATTAGCCAACGCAAGGCGATAACGATTGCGTTAAAATTAACCATTGCATAAATTACGCAACGCGTTAAGATGCCGCCGATTTTTAAATTGCTACCATATTTTGCCTTAAATAATTCGAGCTGTAGCAAGGCGGCAAGTGCGAGCAGCCCCAGGAGCTTACTGAAGTAAGTGACTGGGGTGGACGCACGCAGCCAACGCAGCTACGGCTTGAAGTATGACGGGCAATGGGTTCCCTCACCCCACTATTAAAAAGGTCCTACATGATTGCTTTTTCTGCACGTCAGCGCATGCATGCGCTGTTTTGGCTATCGCTTTTCCATCTGCTGGTGATCACCTCCAGTAACTACCTGGTGCAGCTGCCGGTTTCCATCTTCGGCTTCCACACCACCTGGGGCGCGTTTAGCTTTCCGTTTATTTTCCTCGCAACCGATCTCACCGTGCGCATCTTTGGCGCGCCGCTGGCTCGTCGCATCATTCTGGCGGTGATGATTCCAGCGCTGGTGATCTCCTACATCGTCTCGTGCGTCTTTTATCAAGGCGAATGGCAGGGTTGGGCATCGCTGGAAGAGGTTAATCTGTTTGTCGCGCGTATCGCCTGCGCCAGCTTTATGGCTTATGCGCTGGGCCAGATCCTTGACGTCCACGTTTTTAACCGTTTGCGCCAATTACCCCAGTGGTGGATTGCCCCTGCGGCCGCGATGTTCCTTGGCAATATCAGCGATACGCTGGCCTTCTTTTTCATCGCCTTTTACAAGAGTCCAGACCCGTTTATGGCTACGCATTGGGTCGAGATCGCCCTGGTGGATTACAGCTTCAAAGTGCTGATCTGCATGATCTTCTTCCTGCCGGCTTACGGCGTGCTGCTGAATGCCATGCTGAAGCGATTAGCCGAGCGTTCCGCACAGCGACAGGTGAATTTCGGCTGATTCCACATAGACGTAACGCCATGGCACGCTAAAATTTCCTGACACTCCGGCGGTTGCTTTTGCCCGCCGATTCCGTTTTGATAACGCCTGACTGGAATCATGTAAAAGGGAAAAGAATGCGTAACGTAGTGAAATATGTGGGTATTGGCCTGCTGGTGATAGGCCTGGCGGCATGTGACCAGAAGAAAGATGATGCAGCAGCAAACAGCAACGGTGCCAGCGCCAGCCAGTCTGCTCAGACGGTCAATCTGATGGACGGCAAGCTGAGCTTCTCACTGCCGGCGGGCATGTCTGATAAGAGCGGCAAACTCGGTTCTGAATCCACCAACATGCACGTCTATGCCGACGAAACCGGCCAGCGCGCGATTATCGTGATTGCGGGCGATCCCACTAACGAAGCGCTAGATGCGTTGGCGCAGCGCCTGGAACAGCAGCAGCGCAGCCGCGATCCACAGCTGCAAGTGGTATCGAATAAAGCGGTGACGCTGAAGGATCAGCCGGCTCAGCAGCTGGATACGGTGATTTCTGCCAATAACCAGACGTCATGGTCTTCGGTGATTCTGGCAAAAGTGGACGGCAAACTGCTGACGCTGCAAATTACCTTGCCAGCGGATAACCAGCAGCAGGCACAAAGTGATGCTGATGGGATTGTCAAAAGCATCACTTTAAAATAATCCTTAAAATCTGAACGTTTATCGGTCGCCATGAATGGCGACCCTACATTTGTTCAGTACAGTTTGGTAGGGTCGCTATTCATGGCGTCTATACCATTGTTCAGTGCGGTTTGGTAGGGTCGCCATTTATGGCGACCTGGATTTTGAAATTCCCGCCTTACAACCTCACTGGCGAGATGTGCCAGATCTCATCCGCATACTCCTGAATGGTTCGATCTGACGAGAAGTAGCCCATATTGGCGATATTCAGCGCCGCGCTGCGTTGCCACTTATCCGGCTGACGATAGAGCTTGTCTACCTTGTCCTGCGTATCCACATAGCTGCGATAATCCGCCAGCAGCTGATAGTGGTCGCCGAAGTTCACCAGCGCATCAAACAGATTGCGATAGCGACCCGGTTCCTGCGGACTGAACACGCCGCTGGCGATTTGCGTCAGCGCCTGATGCAGCTCAGGATCTTCCTCGTAATACTTACGCGGGTTGTAGCCGTCGGTGCGCAGTTTCTCGACCTGCGGCGTGGTGTTGCCGAAGATAAAGATATTCTCCTTGCCGACATGCTCCAGCATCTCCACATTAGCGCCATCCAGCGTACCGATGGTTAACGCGCCGTTCAGCGCAAATTTCATGTTACTGGTGCCCGATGCTTCGGTGCCAGCAGTGGAGATCTGCTCGGAGAGATCCGCCGCAGGGATAATGATCTGCGCCAGACTCACGCCATAGTTCGGGATGAACACCACCTTCAGCTTGTTCTTCACCTGCGGATCGTTGTTGATCACGTTGGCGACATCGTTGATCAAGTGGATGATGTGCTTCGCTACGTAATACGCCGACGCCGCTTTACCGGCGAAGATATTCACGCGCGGCACCCATTCAGCGTTGGGATCGGCCTTGATGCGGTTATAGCGCGTAATAACGTGCAGCACGTTCAGTAGCTGACGTTTGTATTCATGGATGCGTTTGATCTGCACATCGAAGAGCGCATGCGGGTCCAGCACAATATCCATATTTTTCGCCACCCAATCCGCCAGGCGCTTTTTGTTGGCGAATTTGGCGTCGGCGATCTGCTCGATAAACGCCGGGTAATCGATTTGTGCCGTTAGCTCGTTGAGCTGGCCGAGATCGGTGCGCCAGTTGCGACCAATCGCTTCATCTAATACATCGGACAGCGGCGGGTTGGCCAGCGCCAGCCAGCGACGCGGCGTCACCCCATTGGTTTTATTGCAGAAACGGCCAGGGAATAAACGCGCGAAATCAGCGAACAGCGATTGCACCATCAAATTGGAGTGCAGTTCCGACACGCCGTTGACCTTGTGGCTTACCACCACCGCCAGCCACGCCATGCGAATGCGCCGACCGTCGTTTTCGTCAATGATCGAGATGCGCGCCATCAGCTCCCAATCATCCGGATAGTATTCCTGGATGGTTTTCAGGAAATAGTCATTAATTTCAAAAATGATGCTGAGATGACGCGGCAGAATTTTGCCGATCATATCCACCGGCCAGGTTTCCAGCGCTTCCGTCATCAAGGTGTGGTTGGTGTAGGAGAACACCTGACAGGTCACTTCAAACGCATCGTCCCAGCTGAATTTTTGCTCGTCGATCAGCAGTCGCATCAATTCAGGGATCGCCAACACCGGATGAGTATCATTCAGGTGAATGGCAATTTTATCCGGCAGATTGTCCCAGGTTTCATGCATCTGCCAGTGACGATTGAGAATATCCTGCACCGTTGAAGAGACGAGGAAATACTCCTGGCGCAGACGCAGCTCGCGGCCGGAATAGGTTGAATCATCGGGATAGAGCACGCGCGAGACGTTTTCCGAATGGTTCTTATCTTCCACCGCAGCAAAGTAATCACCCTGGTTAAACTTACCGAGATTGATCTCGTTGCTGGCCTGCGCGCCCCACAAACGCAGCGTGTTGGTGGCATCGGTGTCAAAACCGGGGATGATCTGATCGTAAGCCATCGCGACGATCTCTTCGGTTTCGATCCAGCGCACCCGCGCCCCTTCGTGCTGCAAACGGCCGCCGAAACGCACCTTGTAGCGCGTATTAAAGCGCTGGAATTCCCACGGATTACCATATTCCAGCCAGTAATCCGGTGATTCGCGCTGCTGCCCGTCAACGATATTCTGCTTGAACATGCCATAATCGTAACGAATACCGTAGCCACGTCCCGGCAAACCCAGCGTGGCGAGCGAATCAAGGAAGCAGGCGGCCAAACGCCCAAGGCCGCCGTTGCCGAGGCCGGGATCGTTCTCCTCTTCCATCAGTTCGCTGAGATCCAACCCCATCTCGTCCAGCGCCTGATTGAGATCGTCGTAGATGCCCATCGCCAGCAGCGCGTTACCGAGCGTGCGTCCCATCAGGAACTCCATCGACAGATAATATACCTGCCGCACATCCTGTGAGAGCTGCGCGCGACTGGAGCGCAGCCAGCGTTCCACCATGCGATCACGCACCGCCAGCAGCGCGGCGTTGAGCCACTCATGCTTATTCGCGATCGAGGGATCTTTACCAATAGTAAACATCAGCTTATAGGCGATTGAGTGCTTCAGCGCGTCAACCGTCAGCGTGGGTGAGGCATAGGTGAAAGGTGCATTCATATCAAGTATCCCAATCTCTCATTACAGCAAACGTTGATAAAGATCGCGGTAGGCTTGTGCTGCCACCTGCCAACTAAAATCCATCCCCATCGCCTGCCGCTGAACGTAACGCCAGAGTGCAGGTCGAGACCACAGAACAAATGCGCGCCGAATCGCCCGCAGCAGCGACCAGGCATTACTGTCTTCAAAGGTGAATCCGCTGGCGACACCGTCCGCCAGATTCTCCAGTGAGCTGTCTTGCACCGTATCCGCCAACCCACCGGTGCGACGCACCAGCGGCAGCGTGCCGTATTTCAATCCATACAGCTGGGTTAAGCCGCACGGCTCAAAGCGGCTCGGCACCATAATCACATCCGCGCCGCCAACAATGCGGTGCGAGAAGGCTTCGTGATAACCAATCTGCACGCCAACGCGACCCGGATGCTCCGCAGCCGCCGCGAGGAAACCTTGCTGTAACTCGGCATCTCCCTGACCGAGCAGCACCAGCTGGCCGCCCTGCGCCAGTAGGCCCGGCAGCGCTTCCAGCACCAAATCCAGCCCTTTCTGTTTCGTCAGGCGGCTGATCACGCAGAACACCGGCGCTTTGTCATCCACCTTCAGGCCCATGGCAATCTGCAGCTGGCGTTTGTTCTCGGCTTTGCTCTCCAGCGTTTCGCTGTCGTAGCGCGCGGTGAGCAGCAAATCATGCGCCGGATCCCAAATGCCAGGATCGACACCGTTGAGAATCCCGCTCAGTCTTCCCTCGCGCAGGCGCTGCTCGAGTAACGCTTCCATACCGTAACCAAATTCGGGTCGGGTAATCTCCAGCGCATAAGTCGGGCTGACCGCCGTAATATGATCGGCATAGAACAGTCCCGCCTTGAGGTAGGAGATCTGTCCAAAGAACTCCAGGCCATGCATATCGAAGAAGGCGCGCGGTATCTGAATTTCATCCAAATGACGCGCGGAAAACAGCCCCTGATACGCCAGATTGTGCACGGTGAACACCGTTTTCGCCGGGTGACCGCGCGCAGCAATGTAGGCGCAGGTTAAGCCGGCATGCCAGTCATGTGCGTGCACGATATCGGGCTGCCAGTACATATCTAATCCGCTGGCAATCTCTGCGCCCATCCAGCCCAACAGGGCAAAGCGCAGGTAGTTATCCACATAGGCAAACTGCGACGTATCGTGATACGGGCTGCCGGGACGCTCATACAGTCCCGGCGCATCAATTAAATAAATGCCAACGCCGTTAAATTGTCCAAAAAGTAAGCGCACCGGTCCAGCAAAAGTTTGCAGCTCCGCCAGGATTTCAGTATCAGGAATCCCTTTACGCAGATCCGGATAGGCGGGAATCAACACCCGCGCATCCGTACCATCGGCTATTTGCGCCTGTGGTAATGCACCGACGACATCAGCCAGTCCGCCGGTTTTCAACAGCGGGAAAAGCTCTGAACAGACATGTAAAACCTGCATCCTGAACCCCTATTGTTATCGCACGCGTTCCACGCGGCAATTTTCTCTATAATCTTTCGTCATCTACTGACCCGCTCTGGCTAATTTGGCCAGCATGGCGCGCGTCACCAGTACGATGCCCTCTTCTGAACGGTAAAAACGACGGCTGTCTTCATCGGGGTTTTCGCCAATGACCATGCCTTCTGGCAGCTCGCAGGCGCGATCAATCACGCAGCGGCGCAGACGACACGATCGGCCAACCACCACATCGGGCAGCAGCACTGCGGAATCAATATTGCAAAACGAGTTCACGCGAATGCGTGGGAACAGCACGGAATTCACCACCACCGAGCCAGAAATGATGCAGCCGCCCGAAACCAGCGAGTTCATCGTCATGCCGTGGCTGCCGGAACGATCCTGCACAAATTTCGCCGGTGGTAGCGGCTCCATATGGGTGCGAATCGGCCAACTATGGTCGTACATATCCAGCTCAGGCGTCACCGAGGCTAAATCGAGGTTGGCGCGCCAGTAGGCTTCCAGCGTGCCGACGTCGCGCCAGTATGGCTCGGCCTTTTCGTCAATCTGCACGCAAGAAAGCGTAAAGGAGTGCGCGTAAGCTTCGCCGCTGGCGACAATTTTTGGCAGCAGATCTTTACCAAAGTCGTGACTGGAATCGGCTACCTGCAGGTCTTCTTCCAGCAGCTGATAAAGGTAATCGGCGTTGAATACGTAAATGCCCATGCTCGCCAGCGCTCGGGTGTCATCCCCCGGCATTGACGGCGGTTTTGGCGGCTTTTCAACAAAATCGATCACGTTGTTTTCGGCATCAACCGCCATCACACCAAACGCCGTGGCTTCGGCCAACGGCACCGGTAAGCACGCGATAGTGCATTTGGCACCGCGATCGACGTGGTCGAGCAGCATGCGCGAGTAGTCCATCTTGTAGATGTGATCCCCGGCGAGAATCACGATGTATTGCGCGTTATAGCGACGAATGATGTCGAGATTTTGCGTCACCGCATCGGCGGTACCGCGATACCAGTGTTCGGTAGCGGCACGCTGCTGGGCGGGCAGCAGATCGACAAATTCGTTCATTTCTTCGTTGAACAGGGACCAGCCACGTTGGATATGCTGCACCAAAGTATGTGACTGATATTGGGTGATCACGCCGATGCGCCGAATGCCCGAGTTGATGCAGTTGGACAGCGCAAAGTCGATGATGCGGAACTTGCCACCGAAGTGCACGGCAGGTTTGGCGCGTTTCGCGGTGAGATCTTTCAGGCGCGTACCGCGCCCGCCAGCAAGGATCAAGGCAACCGTTTGTGTAGGGAGCTGGCGCGCCAGCATCAGATGATCTGTTCTATCTAATTTCACCATGTCTGACTCCTTATGATTGCTTTTGGAACACGCACACACCGTGTGCGGGACCGTGCCAGACAGTTGTCAGGATGGGGTTATCTTCCCCGGCGAAAGGAGGAATGGCACGCCACTCTCCGTCTGGTAAGGCGATATCATTCACCGATTCCGTGGCGTTTATTGTTATTAACCAGCGGCCGGAGAGCAGGATCTGCATTCTGTGCGTCCCCTGTTCCCACTGCTCTGTTTCCAGTGGTTTGCCGCTGGCGTTGAACCACTGCACGTTGCCATCGCCCTCCTGCCACCAGCCATCCTCGGTCAGCGCAGGAATGCGCTGGCGCAGATGGATTAATGCAGCAGTGAAGTCGACCAGTCCAAAATCATCCTGTTGCCAGTTGAGCCAGGTCAGCGGATTGTCCTGACAATAGGCATTGTTGTTGCCATGCTGGCTGTGACCGCGTTCATCGCCCGCCAGCAACATCGGCGTGCCCTGTGCCAGCAGCAGCGTCGTCAGCAAGCCATGCACGCTGCGCCGCCGCCGCTCGACAATATCGAAACTGACCTGCAGCCCCTCTTTGCCGTGGTTATGGCTGAAGTTATTGCTGCTGCCGTCGCGATTATCTTCGCCGTTGGCCTGATTGTGTTTGTTGTTGAAGCTCACCACGTCACGCAGCGTGAAGCCGTCGTGGGCGGTAATAAGATTGATGCTGGCGTGCGGCAGACGCGCCTCACGCTGGAAAACGTCGCTGGATGCGGCAAAACGGCGGGCAAAATCTCCGTTATTCAGCTCACCTTGCAGCCAGTAACGGCGCGCCGCGTCGCGAAAATGATCATTCCATTCGGCAAAGTCTGGTGGGAAATTACCCACCTGGTAACCGCCAGGGCCAATATCCCACGGCTCGGCAATTAGCTTCACCTGCGAGAGCAGCGGACACGCTTTGATGGCGGCGAACAGCGGTGCATCCTGACGAAATTCCGGCGTACGGCCTAATACGCTGGCGAGATCAAAACGAAAACCATCGATATGGCAGTTGCGCACCCAATAGCGTAGCGCTTCCAGCACCCATGCCATTACCTGCGGATGGCTGAGATTCAGCGTGTTGCCGCAGCCGGTCCAGTTTTGATACTCACCGTTGCCATCAAGCCAGTAATAGCTGGCGTTATCCACGCCGCGCTGGGAAATCGTCGGTCCGATCTCTTCCAGTTCGGCGGTGTGGTTGAACACCACATCCAGAATCACTTCGATGCCCGCGGCATGCAGCGCTTTTACCGCCTGCTGAAACTCCTGCAGCGGTGATAAGCCGTTTTCACCCGACGCGTAGCGCGCATCTACCGCCCATAAAGCGAAGGGGTTGTAGCCCCAATAGTTGCTCAAACCCAAACGGCGCAGGCGCGGCTCGCTGGTGAACTGGGCAATCGGCAGCAGTTCCAGCGCGGTAACGCCAAGATGGCGCAGGTAGTTCACCATAGCAGGATGACCTAGCGCCGCATAAGTCCCACGCAGCCTTTCCGGAATTTCCGGATGCTGCTGCGTTAAGCCACGCACGTGCGCTTCATAAATCACCGTATTACCCCACGGCGTGCGCGGTGGCTGGTCACTCTCCCAATTAAAATCCTCGGCAATCACTAATGATTTAGGGGCAACGGCGGCGTTATCCAGCGGATCCGGCTCACGTTCACCGCCATAAACACAAGCCTCGTCCGCCACATCTCCTACTACCGCTTTGGCGCAGGGATCAACCAGCAGCTTGGCAGGATTGAAGCGATGTCCCTGCTGCGGTGCCCACGGACCGTGAACCCGATAACCATAACGCTGGCCGGGCTTGAGCGCGGGAAAATAGCCGTGCCAGATATCACCGCTGCGCGCGGGCAGCGGAAAACGTCGCTCAGCGCCGTGTGCGTCAAACAGGCACAGCTCGACGCGCTCAGCATGCTGGGAAAACAGCGTGAAATTGACGCCGTGCCCATCGTAATGTGCACCTAACGGTTTCGGCTGCCCCTGCTCCAGCATCAGTCGCTCTCCCGCACCAGCCAGAGGGTTGCCAGCGGCGGCACGGTCAGGCTCAACGACTGCGGTCGACCGTGGCTGTCAATCTCATCGGTATGCACCACGCCGTGGTTACGCGTGTCGCTGCCGTGATAATCGTGCTGGTCGGTGTTCATCACTTCGCGCCAGCCGCCACGCTGATTGACGCCAAAACGGTAGTGATGACGCACCACGGGGGTGAAGTTACTGATGACGATGATCTCATTGCCGTCGCGATCGCGACGCGCAAAGGCAAAGACCGAATTCTCGTGATCGTCTACCACCAGCCACTCAAACCCTTGTCCATCAAAATCAAGCTGATGCAGCGGCGCATAGTAACGATAGGTATGGTTGAGGTCGCGCACCAGCCGCTGTACGCCGTTGTGCCAGTTGTCTTCCCCCTCCAGCAGATGCCAGTCAAGGCTGGTGTCGTGGTTCCATTCACGGCCTTGCGCAAACTCGTTGCCCATAAATTGCAGCTTCTTGCCGGGGAAACCCCACATCCAACCGTAATAAGCGCGCAGATTAGCGAACTTTTGCCAGGCGTCGCCCGGCATGCGATCGAGGATAGAGCGTTTACCGTGCACCACTTCGTCATGCGATAGCGGCAGCACAAAGTTTTCGGTGTAGTTGTAAAGCATGCCGAAGGTCATCAGGTGGTGATGGTAGCGGCGATGCACCGGATCGAGCTTCATGTAGTCCAGGGTGTCGTGCATCCAGCCAAGGTTCCATTTGAACCAGAAGCCAAGCCCGCCGTCTTCCGAGGGACGCGTGACGCCGGGATAATCGGTGGACTCTTCCGCTACCGTCACGCTGCCTGGTGCGGCGCGGCCTAGCGTGCGATTGGTGTGGCGCAGGAAAGAGATCGCTTCGAGGTTTTCCCGTCCACCAAACTGGTTCGGTACCCACTCACCTTCGGCGCGACTGTAGTCGCGGTAAATCATCGAGGCCACCGCATCCACGCGCAGTCCGTCAATGCCGAAGCGTTCCATCCAGTACAAGGCGTTGCCGGACAAATAGTTGCTGACTTCGCGTCGCCCGAAGTTGTAGATCAGCGTATTCCAGTCCTGGTGAAAGCCTTCGCGCGGATCGCTGTGCTCGTAGAGTTCAGTGCCATCGAATTTTGCTAAACCAAAATCATCGCTCGGGAAGTGGCCCGGCACCCAATCGAGCAGGACGTTAATCCCTGCATCGTGTGCAGCGGCAATGAAGTGGCGGAACTCATCACGCGTACCGAAGCGGCGCGTTGGCGCGTACATTCCCAGCGGCTGATAGCCCCAGCTGCCGTCGAACGGATGTTCGTTAATCGGCATCAGTTCAATGTGAGTGAAACCCATCTCTTTGACGTAGGGAATCAGCTGTTCAGCCAGCTCTTTGTAACTTAACCAGAAGTTATCGTCGGTATGACGCCGCCACGAGCCCAGATGGACTTCATAAATCGAAATCGGCTGATCAAAGGCATTCGCCGCTTTGCGCTGCGGTTGCATCTCGGTTTTCGGCGGCAGGCCACAGATCATCGAAGCCGTTTGTGGGCGCATCTGTGCTTCGAAGGCAAAAGGGTCGGCTTTGATACGCAGCTGGCCTGAATTATCAATAATCTCAAACTTATACAGCTGGCCGTTTACCGCGCCCGGGACGAACAGCTCCCACACGCCCAGTTCCCGGCGGAAGCGCATCGGGTGACGACGGCCGTCCCAGAAGTTGAACTCACCCACGACTGATACCCGACGTGCGTTAGGTGCCCAGACGGCGAAGCGCGTACCGTGCACGCCATCGATAGTGGTGCCGTGCGCGCCCAGGGTTTCGTAAGGGCGCAGGTGCGTACCTTCGCCCAGCAGCCACGCATCCATCTCCTGCAGCAGCGGACCAAAGCGATAAGCATCATCAATCAGGTTTTGCTGACCGTGCCAATTCACCGCCAGCTGGTAGCCAAACAGATTTTTACGGCGCGGGATCACGCCACAGAAGAAGCCACGTGAGTCGAGACATTTAAGTTGGGCGCACTTACGTCCGGTGTTGGTTTCAATCACCCACACATCGGAGGCATCAGGCAGCAGCGCACGCACTTCAAGGCCTTCGGTAGTTTGGTGCATCCCCAGTAACGAGAAGGGATCGGCGTAATTCCCGGCAAAAAGGGCATTGATCGCCTGGCGATCGGGAAGCTCTGACATGACTTTCTTCCTATGATTTTGCGCAGGCGACCCGAGTCGGCAGAATTATCGACTGGGGTGCGCTGCTTTTCATTGAGCCATAGGTACACTGCGAGGACACAACCGTCCGTGGGAAAGATCATCACCGTGTACAACAAACCATTCAGTTCAAAAAACGAAAACAGTTAACAACCGGCACATCTCTGTTAAATCATAGCTTGGGGCTGGCAGAAGCCAGGGAGGAATGCGAAAAATTGTTGTCGGGCGAGCAAAAAGGGGAAGCGGATCACTTGTCTGGCGCAATTTACATGAATTTTTGCAGCCTGAAGGTCAAAAAAAAGCCGGGAAACCCCGGCCTGTCTGGTTTGCCGCTGCGCTTAGTCAATCAGCAGACGCAGCATGCGACGCAGCGGTTCAGCCGCGCCCCACAGTAACTGATCGCCCACGGTGAAGGCAGAAAGGTATTCAGGCCCCATATTCAGTTTACGCAGGCGGCCAACCGGCGTGGTCAACGTGCCGGTAACGGCGGCAGGCGTCAGTTCGCGCATGGTGATTTCGCGATCGTTTGGCACCACTTTGACCCACTCGTTATGCGAAGCCAGCAGCTGTTCTATTTCACTCAGCGGCAGGTCTTTTTTCAGCTTCAGGGTAAATGCCTGGCTGTGGCAGCGCAGCGCACCAACGCGCACGCACAGGCCATCAACCGGAATCACACTGCTGGTGCGCAGGATTTTGTTGGTTTCCGCCTGGCCTTTCCACTCTTCGCGGCTCTGGCCGTTGTCCAGCTG
>Ga0153979_1000063_pt1 | contig 18743 bp, 12 predicted proteins | sample TSGA063MetaG_FD_104690 | JGI IMG/M metagenome (GOLD analysis project Ga0153979, IMG submission 104690) | Attine ant fungus gardens microbial communities from Georgia, USA - TSGA063 MetaG | ecosystem: Host-associated > Fungi > Mycelium > Unclassified | place: USA: Georgia, Magnolia Springs State...
ATCAAGGTTTCGGCGGCGGCGATATTGAAACATTCGTTTATGTTATTGATGGCGAGATTATGGCGGCGGCGGATGATAAATCCTTCGCACTGAAAACCGGCGGATATTTATATTGCCCGGCGGGCGTTAAGCTGTATCTCGATAATAATAGCGAAGGCAAACCAAGCAAACTGTTCCTCTACAAACGCAAATATCAGCCTTTGGCGGGCCATAAGGCCTATGTGGTGAGCGGCAACGTCAGCCAACTCGAGCGTATCGAGTATGAAGGAATGAGTGACGTCATCTTGCAAGACTTCCTGCCGAAAGAGCTGGGTTTTGACATGAACATGCACATTCTGTCCTTCAATCCGGGTGCTAGCCACGGCTACATTGAAACTCACGTGCAAGAGCACGGCGCGTACATTCTTAGCGGTGCGGGCATGTACAACCTCGACAACGACTGGGTGCCGGTCAAGAAAGGCGACTACATCTTTATGGGCGCGTACTGCCCGCAGGCGGGTTATGCGGTGGGCAAAGACGAGGTGTTCAGCTACATCTACTCTAAAGATTGCCATCGCGACGCCGAGCTTTAATCACGCATTTCTTTTTCTCTAAATAGCTAAAAGCGCCTGAGGATCTCTCCTCTGGCGCTTTTTTAATGCTTCTTACTTTCTCTGCTAAGACAATCAGTTACTACTTATTCACCATCTTGGCGGGCACCGTTAGCGTGAGTATCGCGCCGAGGATCATCATCGAGGCCAGCACGCACATCGCCACCAGATTGCTGTTCGTCGTATTCTTAAAGTAGCCGATGATATAGGGCGAGATAAAGCCGCCGATATTGGCGATGGAGTTAATCAGCGCAATGCCCGCCGCCGCGCAGGTGCCGGTAAAGATGGCATTCGGCAGGCTCCAGAACAGCGGCGAAGGCACCAGACTGGCGGCCACGGCGATGCACAGTGAGAACATCACGATGCTTTTATTGTCCTGAAATACGCCAATGCTCACCATGGCGACGGCGGCAATGCAGAAAGGAACTACGATGTGCCAGCGGCGCTCGCGGTGTTTATCGGAGCTGCGCGCCGCCAGCAGCATCGCCACCACCGCCAGCATATAAGGCACCATGCTCAGCAGGCCGACATCGAAAACGGACTTCACGCCGGTGTCTTTGATAATGGTCGGCACCCAGAACGCCAGCCCGCCTTGGCCCATCACGGTACAGAAGCAGATCAGCCACATTTTGGTGAATGCCGAGGATTTCAGCATGGTTTTCATCGTCCATTCGTGGGCGACAATGCCGTTTTTGGCGTTTAACAATCGCTGCTGATTGGCCTGATCCATATCCTCGTGTATCATCTCTTTCTCCTCATCTGTCAACCACTTAGCGTTTTGATAGGTGTTGTCGAGGAAGAAGAAGATCACCAGCGCAATCAGCAACGCGCGCGGGCCGCTGATGAAAAACAGCCACTGCCAGCCGGACATCTGCATCAGACCATTCATGTGCTCTATGATCCAGCCGCACAGCGGGCCGCCGATGATATTACTGATGGGAATGCCGCAGACAAATAGGGCGGTCATCTTGGCGCGCTGACCAGAGGGGAACCACAAAGTGAGGTAGAGAATGACGCCGGGGTAGAAGCCCGCTTCGGCAATGCCGAGGAAAAACCGGGCGATGTAGAACTGCGTGGGTGAGGTGATAAACACGCTGAGCATCGAGATGCCGCCCCAAATCACCATCAGTAGCGCAATGATTTTTCGCGCACCGTACTTACTCAACACCATATTGCTCGGCACGCCGGCAATAATATAGCCGATGAAAAACACTCCGGCGCCCAGACCATATACCGATTCCGCCAGCGCCATGTTGCCATTTAAAATGTCTGGCATCATTTGGAATTTAGAGAACGAGATGCCGACGCGATCTAAATAACCCACAATATAACTGATTAATAGAATGGGCATGATTCGCCATGCAACTTTTCGATACAATTTTGATTTATTAATTTGTTGTGAAATTGATGATCCAATGATTGTTTCTGAAACAGCCATACCTATCTCCTTGGATTAAGATCCTGATAATTTTTTATGAAGGCTGGTCTTATTTGTAGAGTTCCCGCTCAGGGTGATGAATAACCCTGAGCGGAGAGAGGTAATTATCATTCCCGGTCCCGATTAAAAGTCTATCAGACCGCCATATTATATTTTTCCCGTGACTTCCTTTGTGAGTTGATTAACGTTGTCGATGATTTAGCCAAGATAATCCGGCCGCCGTGTCGCCCTGCGGGTTATATTCACAGCCGATCCAGCCGCTATAGCCCATCTGATCCAGCGCGCTAAAAATGTTGTCGAAATTGATCTCGCCGGTTCCCGGTTCGTGCCGCCCCGGATTGTCCGCCACCTGAATGTGCGCGATCTGTGACAGGTGGTTGCGCAGGGTCTGGATCAGCTCGCCTTCCATCCTTTGCATATGGTAAATGTCATACTGCAACCAGAGATTCTTGCTGCCGACCTGCTCAATCAGCGCCAGCGCCTGACGGCTGGTGTTGAGATAAAACCCCGGCATATCAAGGTTATTGATAGGCTCGATCAGCAGCCGAATGTTCTCTTTTGCCAGCGCGTCGGCGGCAAAACGCAGATTATTCACCAGCGTATTTTCTACCAACTTCGGGTCACTGCCCGCCGGGACTTTACCGGCCAGACAGTTCACCTGTGGGCAATTCAAGGCTTTGGCATAGCGAATCGTCTGACTCACCCCTTGGCGGAACTCGTCCACTCTGCTCGGCAAACAGGCTATGCCGCGCTCGCCCTCGGCCCAGTTCCCCACTGGCAAATTGAACAGCACCTGAGATAAACCGTGCTTGGCAAGCTCGGCCTGTATCACCTCGGCCGGATACTCATAAGGAGAGATATACTCCACGGCGCTGAACCCGCAGGCCTTGGCCTGAGCGAATCGAGCCAAAAAATCGACGTCAGTGAACAGCATGGAAAGGTTGGCGGCAAAGCGACTCATGAGTTCTCTCCTTGGCGGTAATCGTAAAACGCTACGGCGGTCGGGGCTTCAGCCGCGAGCGACGTGGTCGGCTCAAATTCAGTGACATTATCCAGCTCGGTGCCCATCGCAATATTGGTCACGCGCTCGAGGATAATTTCTACCACAACCGGCACCTGATGTTGCTGCATCAGTTTTTCAGCCTGCCTAAACGCCGGGGCAATCTCTTCAGGTTTGAATACCCGAATGGCCTTACAGCCCAGCCCTTCGACCACCTTCACATGGTCAACGCCATATTCGCCCGGCTCGCTGCTATTGATATTTTCGAAAGAAAGCTGGACGCAATAGTCCATGTCGAAGCCGCGCTGCGACTGACGAATCAGCCCCAGATAGGCGTTGTTGACCAGCACGTGAATGTAGGGGAGTTTGAACTGTGCGCCGACCGCCAGCTCCTCAATCAAGAACTGAAAATCGTAATCGCCGGACAGCGCCACCACCTTGCGAGCAGGGTCTGCAGCGCGAACGCCCAGCGCCGCAGGCAGGGTCCAGCCCAGCGGGCCAGCCTGTCCGCAGTTAATCCAGTGCCGTGGTTTGAACACGTGCAGGGTCTGCGCCGCCGCGATTTGCGACAGGCCGATGGTGGTCACGTAGCAGGCGTCGGCACCAAACACGCGGTTCATCTCTTCATACACCCGGTGCGGTTTGACCGGCACCTCGTCAAAATGGGTTTTGCGCATCAGGGTGGCTTTGCGCTGGTTGCACTCTGCGACCCAGTCGTCGCGGTTTGGCAAATCACCCTTGGCGAACAGGCGTTTGGCGGATTCAACCAGCATCAGCAGGGCTTCGCGGGCGTCCGACACAATGCCCAGATCGGGGCAGATCACCCGACCAATCTGCGTGGCTTCAATGTCGATGTGCACCACTTTGCGATCTGCGACGTATTTCTCCACCGATCCGGTATGACGATTGGCCCAGCGATTGCCAATGCCGAACAGCAGATCCGACGCCAGCAGGGTAGCATTGCCATAGCGATGAGAAGTTTGCAGGCCGACCATGCCCGCCATCAGCGGGTGATCGTCGGGGATCGAACCCCAGCCCATCAGGGTTGGGATCACCGGGATATTGCAGATCTCCGCCAGCTCTTGCAGCAGATCTGCCGCGTCGGCGTTGATCACGCCACCCCCGGCAATAATCAGCGGGCGCTCGGCCTGACACAGCATCGCCAGCGCCTTGTCGATCTGCGCTTGCGTGGCGCAAGGCTTGTAAGGCACCAGCGGCGAATAAGTCTCGGGATCAAATTCAATCTCCGCCATCTGCACATCAAACGGCAAGTCGATCAGCACCGGACCGGGGCGGCCAGAACGCATCAGATGAAAGGCTTTTTGCAGCATGCGCGGCACTAAAGCAGGTTCCAGCACGGTCACCGCCATCTTAGTCACCGGCTTGGCAATCGACTCAATATCCACTGCCTGAAAATCCTCTTTGTGCAGCCGGGCGCGCGGGGCCTGCCCGGTAATGCACAGGATTGGAATCGAGTCCGCCGAGGCCGAGTAGAGCGCGGTGATCATGTCCGTGCCCGCCGGTCCCGAGGTGCCCAGACAGACGCCGATATTGCCTGCCTTAGCGCGGGTATAGCCCTCGGCCATGTGCGACGCGCCTTCCACATGGCGTGCAAGAATATGCCGAATGCCGCCGTGCCTGCGCATTGCATCGTAAAACGGATTAATCGCCGCGCCGGGCACGCCAAAGGCGGTGGTCACCCCCTCTTTCTCCAGCACCCACATTGCTGCATCAACTGCTCTCATCTTAGCCATGGTTTACATTCCTTATCGTCGATAAATCCATTTATTGGAAAGTTTTTCCAACTTAACTTTATGCCAAAAAAAAGCACGGAGCTTTGTGATTGGCAGACCGTGCGGCCTGACGCCATCGCTGACGTCTGGCCTTGAGATTCTAGCTGTGCGGGTCACCCAGCGCGGTGCTGATATCGCGCGCGGCGTCGCGCACCAGTTCACCGAGTTCGGCAAAGCGCGCCGGTTCCATCCGCGAGCTTGGCCCCGAGATAGAGATGGCGGCAATCGGCTGATTATTCTTATCAAAAATCGCCGACGCGAGGCAGTTCAGCCCCAGCGCGTGCTCCTCGTGGTCCACCGCGTAGCCGCGCTGGGCCGAGGTCGCCAGATCCTTCTTCAATGGGATCAGGCTATTGAGCGTGTGCGGAGTAAAAGTCTGCAAACCGGATCGCACAATCAGATCCAGCATCTCTTCTTCATCCAGTGCGTAGAGCAGCGCCTTGCCCGCGCCGGAGGCGTGCAGTGGCAGGCGGCTGCCGAGCGGGGCGCACATGCGCACCATCGCCTGACACTCGCACTGGCGGATCAGCACGGCGTCCATGTTATTGCGGATCGCCAGATTGGCAGTCTCGCCGGAGAGCAGCATCAGGCGGCGCATAAAGGGCCCGGCGACAGACACCACGTCGCGATCGTTCATATACGTCGACCCGACGGTGAACGACTGAATACCAATGTGCCACCAACCCAGCTGCGGGTCTTGGAACACAAACTCTGATTTCTCAAGCACTTTCAGCAGGCGGAAGGTGGTGGAAAGCGGCAGATCCAGCTTTTCCGACAGCACCGACACGGAAGAACTCCCTCCCGATTGTGCCAAAAACTGCAAGATCTCCAGCCCACGATCCAGCGCCTGCGCGCCCTTGGTCGCAGAGGTGCCTTCCTGAGCAGGCCGACCTCTTCTCCGTAATTCAGTCATTCAATCCTTTCTCTTATCGCGTCGATTCGATCCCTACTGTAGCAAGGGAATTTTCAATTAAAAGTGATAAATGGAATATATTTCCATAATTGTATTTCGCGCACGCTTTCCCTATCTCTGCAATTAAAACCATTTTTGTGATGAAGGTCAGGGGAGATGGGGAGGATTTTAGGCTCAATAGGCGGCATAGTGAGGTGAGACAAACCTGCAAGGAGCGCCAATGCTGGACCACGAGACAATCCGTTCATTTGTAAAAGTTGCCGAGTGCTGTAGCTTTTCCCGCGCCGCCGAGTCGTTGCACAAGACCTCGGCCACCATCAGTTATCGCATCAAAGTGCTAGAAGAGGGGATTGGCACCCAGCTATTCCTGCGCACCACCCGCAGCGTGACGCTGACGCCGGCGGGAAGCTATTTGCTCGAACGCTGCCGCCAGTGGCTGAGCTGGCTGGACTCCATGCCCGGCGAACTCAAGCAGATCAATCAGGGCGTTGAGCCACGGGTTGATATTGTTATCAATAACTTGCTGTATAACGGCGACAGCGTTGCCGACCTGCTGGCGCATTTAAATGTGCGTTATCCCTTCACCACTTTCCACATCACCCGACAGGTGTATATGGGCGTGTGGGACACCTTGCTCAATGGCGATTGCCATCTGGCGATTGGCGTGTCGGGCAGGGAGTCGCTGGAGAACAGCATCAGCATTCTGCCCCTCGGCAAGGTCGAGTGGGTGTTTGTGGTTGCGCCGCAGCACCCGCTGGCGCAGGGCGGGGAGACGCTGAGCGAAGAGCAGCTGCGCTGGTATCCGGCGGTCAATATCGAGGACACGGCGGTGCATCTCGCTAAACGCGTCGCCTGGCTGCTGCCGGGCCAGCAGGAGATTAAAGTGGCGGACATGAACACCAAGCTGCAATGCCACCTGCGCGGCGTCGGCATTGGCTTTCTGCCCCGTACGCTATGCCAGCCCTATCTCGACAGCGGCGAACTGGTCGCCAGAACGCTGGTTAACCACCGCCAAAGCTCGCCATTGTCACTGGCGTGGTCACACGAACGCGGCGGCGAGGTGGTAAAAGAGTTGGTGGCGATGTTCGAGCGGCGCGACCCACTGATTCAAGGCTTTTATTCACCCCTTCAGACCCTCGATTTGTAGTAAAAACAGCCAGAAAGACGCGGTTTTGCCGTTTTTTTCGGCACTCAGTCAAAAGCCGTCAGGATAAGTATTGCGTGAGGTCTTCGGAAAGGTATAATGCACCCGTTTTCCGCATACTACTTTCAGTGCCGAAGTGGCGAAATCGGTAGACGCAGTTGATTCAAAATCAACCGCCGCAAGGTGTGCCGGTTCGAGTCCGGCCTTCGGCACCATTAGTAAGTATGAAAATTAAGTCACCCTCGGGTGGCTTTTTTTATGTCTGCGATTTGGCTCAATCAAAAAGATTAAGTCTCAAATTCAGACAGTTAATGGTCCGTTTCTTCGACTTCCCAGTCTGTCACTCGCACACTCATTCAACTCAAACAGTAACGGTACTAGATGCGCCACCGCTTTTAGATAAGCACTGATTTGAGGCACCCCCTCTGGCGGCACAATCTCACTGTTCTCCAGCCCTTCGCTAAGACACAGCAAGCCATGACAAAGCCCTTCGGCAGACTCGGAGGCTAATGCGCTCAGGTCATAAAGCTGAGTGTCTTCTAAGTGGCTGAAATCCAGCCCGGCAATCAGTGAACGGAAGACGGTGATAGAGTTTTCTGCGGTTTCGGTGTGAGTCATCATTTTAATCCCATATTTTAAAATTTAGATGACCGCCCAAGACGCTAACCTTGGGTGGCAGCTCAGACAGAGTTAGCGTTACCGGAACATATGGGAAAACCGGCGCTTCTTGCGAAGCCTCTGCCTGAGCCACCATAATTTGGGTGAGCAAAAGCGTGAGGCATTATTACACAGTGCCACATCATATGTTTAGGCAGAACGCTAATTCCGGTTGCGGATTTTGCCGCAGCGAAGAGAGTGTATTCCCACCATCAACACAAAGAAATGTGCTGGATGCATTTACAGGGATTTGTATGTGATTTTGGAATGTGGATCGCAGGGAATGGGGCAGTGTAATTGTATTGGCCTTGTTTGGACGGATGGTTATCGGGGTTGTTTGAAGGATGTTGGTAGACCAATAAGTATTGGAAGGCGTTAAACATCCTCTTCAAAGATGCATACTCTGTTTCTGTTAACCTTCATCTCGACAGGCACTTGCAGTCCTTGAGAAAATAAAAGGGATCCAGGGCAATCGTGATTTAATTTTCGTGGCGATCATGGCCCACGTAAACCGATTAGTAAAAACATGGTTAACAATGCACTCCGATTTATGGGCTATGACACTAAAACGGAAGTATGTGGACATGCTTTTAGGACGGTGGCTTGTAGTTCGTTGATTGAGTCAGGATTGTGGTCGAGGGATGCGGTGGAGCGGCAGATGAGCCATCAGGAGCGTAACTCTGTACGTGAGGTTTATATCCATAAGGCGGGGTATCTGGGTGAGCGTAGGCTGATGCTGCAGTGGTGGGTGGATTTTCTGGATGCGAATTTGGAGAAGGGAGTTAGTCCGTTTGATTTTGCAAGGCTCTATGTAAGAAAAGAGGTTTATGTGGCAAATTAGTTTCATAGAAACTTTCAGGATGAGTGTAATTTTCTTCCATAAGTCACATAAACTCCGCGAGGTGCCTGAATCAAAGCACGCTTTAATTGGAGAAATCACTCTGGGTTCAAGGTCATATGCAGAGTGATCTTGGTCGATTGGATAAAGTATAGTTATGTAAAATAACTCTATTTTGTACTATCTGTCACTGGCAGGCGTGTTCTGGTGAACTGAGCACGCCTTTGAACTGCTTCATTGAGTGAGAATTATATTTATCGGAGTAAGGGAGGACAAGTTCAAATATTCACGAGAACTGGATAGCCCAAGGCCCGCAATGCTTTATTGGTTCTTCCATTTCTGGGAGGCGTATCATCAGGTCTGGCCCAGCCAACCACTTCAGCAATGGAGTTAATACCGTAATGCTGGAATTTATATTCATCATCTTTACCTGCCAAATAGATCCTTTCCCACATCAAAGAAGGCTTTCCACCGTAGAGTACATAGTTGAGTAATTCCGCAATAGTCATACCTTTTTGATTAGTTTGGCCCATGATCCATTTTGTGAATAAAATAGCACGTTCTTCCTTATTTAAGGATGTTTTGGCAGGCAGGCCAAATGTGTCAGCACTCATTTTTATTACATGGTCCATCGTTGCATGCGTATAGCCGAATATTTTATGAAGTTTATCCTCAGTCAACGAACTAATGCTGTTTTTTGACAAGTGTTTTCGAATAGTTGGAGCATAGATCCCAAGGTGAATATCCTCATTAGACGGAGGAACTGATTGGCTTTTCCACCAGGAAAGCATACTCATCAATGCTGCTTGTGGATTTTTACTATTAGTGCGGTAAAAATCTTCAAAAGGATAAGTATTATCTTGCTGATGAACTTGCTTATAATAATATGCATGTAAAAACTGATCGGTTTGCCAGAATCTCGGTGTATCTTCTGATACCCATATAGGCCTGTAATCATTAATCTGGCTTGAGATATTCTGAATGATTGAAAGCGTGCTTTCCCATTCTTTATGAAAACTTTCTTTTCTTTTATCTTTAGTTTTTTTGTTATCAATAAAATTTACGCCGCTCCATTCAGGAACTTTTCGCTTTTTGATAAGCTCTTGCTCTTTTTTCTCTAACTCGAGTTTTGATTTTAATAATTGTCTTTGTTCATTAATAATATCGTTACTAAGATCAACGCAACAGTCAAGAGACGTTAAGTTATCGAAGAATTCCTCAAGTTGCTCAATTAGATTAGAACTGTTTAAATCACTCTCACTGAAGAAAATACCAGCTTCTATGTTTGTATGCCATGCACGATCTGTTAAGTTAGCCGATCCAATATATGCGCCATAACCCTTCCACCAGATGACCTTACTGTGAAGACGATCGGGAACGAGTTTGCAGAAGATATTATTTTTTGTATTAGCAAGAAATTTTGCTAGAAGTGAGGGAGATACAGGGACAGTGTGATCGTATCGCATCCAGATATCAAGGCGATGATGATTTTTTAGACAATGGTCAAGTAGGGCAGTTTTATCATCACCATAGGCTATTGCAGCAACGACACCGTCCATTTCGTAATCCGGAGGGGGTAAAAAAGAACTAAAAAACTGTTTGTTCAATCCATTTGCAATTAGTTTCATTATTATCTAACCGTAGATCATTCCAGATGAAAAACAAGGTTAATGAATATAGTTCGAAAAAATAAACAAGAAAAGACTGACGGATTATTTAACTGAGGAGTGTGACCCACTCCTCTATATATTTAATTGACACCCAATGCCTTATATACAGCGTCTACAGGATCCGCATAAAAACTCACCTGGAACTTGGTAAATAATTCAGTCGGTACGGTTGGGATATCCTTAGCTGATGCCATAGGGAGCAGTACGCGCTTAGCCCCACTATCGAATGCTACTTGTAGACATGCTGCCAGATCCTGCACTGGTTTAATCACCCCCCCCAGTGTCATGCTACCTAGGACGACCATTTGCTCCTGTACGGGTTTAGCCAGTAGCATAGAGCAAAAGGCAATCAACGATGCAAGGCTGGTTGTTGTGCTCGGACCGGTGCTATGAAGCTCAACCACATGCAGATGATATTCATGCTCAGAGAATTTTGCTGCTGCACTAATACGGCTCAAGTTGCCTTTGAAATAGTCGAAACCAACACGAATAGCTTCTTTGGCCGCAGTATTTGATCCCAAGCCTGAAACGGCATGTTTACCATTTCCCGCCATCATTTGGGTTTCAAACCGGTACAACCCAGTCATTCCTGAGTCCGCCTGGGTGACCAAATGGACTACACCAGGTTTTTGCATACCCGCTGGAATCAGTTCGCTCCCGCCTTGTTCTGGCACACTGACGAAAAATTCTTCCAGACTGTCGTTATCGATATAGCTAAAATTCACATCAAAGAACTCGAGGCCGCCAAGTTTTTTGAGCTGTTCTTTCACCCGGCGTCGTACTTCCATCGCATACGTCAGGCATACGCGTACATCTTCTTTATCGTAGGCCCCATCCGGATGCATTAGTTTTAACAGGCCAGATACAGTGCGGCGTACAGCAATTACATCACGCTGATTGAGGTTGTTACCCAGCTTGAAGAATTTATCAATCGCGTCTGAGAAGCTACGTTTGCGCATTTCTCGCATGTATTCGGCAAGATAGTCAGTGATCAAACCATAGCGGTTGGTGAAAAATTCCGGGCGCATTTTGGGAATTTCCCAGCCAGGAATATAGGCGTGGAAGCGATCAAAAAATGCAGTATCGATCATTGCATCCGGGAACGGCGCGAGCAAATGGCTAGTTTTCACAAGCGTATCGACGCTCTGATTGATATTGCCGACAAACACCATAGAGGCTTTTCCTTCGATGGAGTCACGTCCGCGAGAGAACGAGCCGGACGCCATGTAATCCTTCATGATCTGCACGCCATCTTTGTCTTTGAAGGTGATCCCTGCCACTTCATCGAATGCCACCACGTCCCACATGCCGACCAAACCAATCTGACGGCTGGCCATATTGTAAAACAGGTTAGCCACGGTGGTTTGCCCGCCAGAAACCAGTAATGAATTCGGTGAGCACTCCTTATAGACGTGGCTTTTACCGGTTCCACGCGGTCCGAGTTCGCAGACGTTATAGTTGTTCTCCACAAACGGGATCATGCGTGCAATCAGATGCCATTTAGTGCGCGACTCAATATTAGCAGGCTCCATCCCTACAGAGCGCAGCAGCACGTCAATCCACTGGTCCCGATCAAATTGTTTGCGCGCCTCAAAGACTTCTTCCATATCCATGCTCGGCATCTGAATAGGTTTTAGCGTCATTAGTGAGAACGGAGATGTTTTTTGTCCTTCCTCGTAAAAATAGTTCACGGTGATCATGCACCAGATACCACCCATTAGCAGCTTCTCGTTATCTTTAACCATCTGCGATGGTACCAGGGCATCCTTAATGCCCAAGTTAGATAGCTGAGCTTCGTAAACGTCTTTCTTTTGATTTAGCTTTACGGTGACTTTGTCGATGATTTTGTACGAACCACGTTCACGGATCAGAGATTTTATTTTTTCCGCTTCATCGGGACGAACGTAGTTATCAGAGAGAATGCGTTTAACGGACTGTAAGCCCTGTTCAATTACTTCATCATCATCCGAAGCACAATACATCCCGAGCAAATACTCCAGCACATAGACCGGAACATTCGCCCCTTCTTTAAGTTGTTTAGTCAGGTCTTTACGCACTACGCGACCACGAAAGTGCTGATTCAACAATGAATCCAGATCCTTAGCAGAGGCCGTTTCCATGTTGGTCGCCGAGTTATCCTGCTGTTGCATAACGCCTCACTTAAAAGAAGTCATCCTGGAATGCCAGGTCGATCGTGATCGGATAGCGACCATACTCTGTTGCGCTGTCCGCATTCTCCAGGATCAGAAGATACTTGTTTTTACGATTGAATGCCGTACCCATGAGTTTCATGGTCACATCGCGAGTTCGTTTACCCATATCGTCATTGTCGCTATCGAAGCAAACCGTTTCCGTGCCGGAGACAACCTGATTATTTTCATCAACGATAAAGATATTCAGCGTGCGCGGTTCATTGAGGTCGTCCACCGCCGTCGTCTGGATAAAGCCGATTTTATCAATGCTATTAACGAGTTTTATTACGTGGTCCCGTGCAACAACGGACACTGGTTGGCGCTGTGGTTGTTTCTCGGCTGCTTTTTTCTCTAACGCGCGAATCTTCAAGACGGGAACACACACTTCCTGCAACATGGCACCGCCATGAACGAAACGCGCACCACCTACAAAGTGGAAACGCTGTACCCCTTTGGGCAACAGGAATTCACTCTCATCGCTTGCGCCTGCGGTATCTGCCAGTTTGCCGTGCCAGCAAAACTCACTTTCAGGCAGCTGATGCCCAATAATGAATCGCTTATTCGCTTCAATCGCATTTGAGGCTTTACTCTCCAACTTCGTTTTATCTTGCTCCACCAGCGCCTGTTGTTGGAACAGGAACCCATGATCGGCAGTGACAAAAATTCGGCTGGCATTAAATCGGTTACGTAAACGTGAGACCAGATCTTTTAGCTCAGTGATGGCACTTCGGCAGGCCTCAAACGTTTTATCTTCTGTTGCAGCCTTATCACCAATGGCATCAATAGTGTCGTGCCAGATATATACCACTGAGGCGTTGCGGATTTGATCGTTCACTTCCTGGTTGTTGGCGTTCTGCAAGTCCTTCGCTTTAAGCGCAACACCATTTACCTTTGCCAGGATAGCGGCGCGTTTTTCAAAACCGGAGGTAGACATCCCATCGGCATATACTACGCCGGAATTGTCAGGCAGATAACTCAACGACTCATGAGGCAACAATGCCGCCATACCTAGCTGCGTGTAGCTCGGCAATACTCCGGTCTGGGAGCGTAGCTCTGCACTGAAATGCTTATCATGATTGATATGTCTGCCCAGCTCTTCCGCCACTTCGTAGCGCAGTGCATCCGAGATCACGACAAATACGCGTTTCACCTGAGAGGTGTCGAACTGACGTTTAACATTATCTTTATAAAAATTATGCTGCAGGGGTATGCCGCTAAACTGCCAGCCCTGCATACGGTTTTCCGCTTCCAGTAGTTTGTTCCAGCCACGACTCAGCTCGGCCAGATACCAGTTGCTGTACAACTCTTCAATGAATTTATCCAGTTCATGCAAGATCATCGCCCCTTTGCTATGCACCGGTGCGGCATATTCATTGAACAGGCGGTAGGTCTGATCGAAGCGATAAATTTCGTCGCAGTAGGCCTTCCAGAACGCGCCAGTATCAGGGAAATTAAACCCGTCAGTGTAACGGTTACGCAAATTCAACAAACGCTCAGCCTGGCGGATAGCATTCCAGATGGATAGATACACTGGCTGCGTCTGGCTCCAGTATTTCGCACTACGCTCTGACACCAGTGCTTTAAACGCGTCCCTGTCCAGGGTCGTGCTTTCTTCCTGTAGTTGAGTCACCAGGCCACGGATAATCAATTGCTCGATAGCTTCGAAAGTGTCACATTTTGCCAGCGCATACGGAGAGCTGTAGTTGTAATGCTCTTTCGGCTGCAATATCTGCTGAAGATCGGCTGCACAATAATCGTATTCTGCTTTATAACGACGATCGTTCCGCCACGCCCCCATAAAGGCCAGGGCAGAGGCACGACCTGCGGCAGTAGTCAGCACATTTTTACTCAACCACTCACGATGCGCTTCATCACCTTGTGCCCAAAGATCGGTACAGAACAGTTTCAGCAGCAGGTTTTCCAGCGTCGGCACTTCTATCTGATAACCCAGTTCCAGACTAAGGACTTCCCAGAGGGCCTTATCCAGTCCCAGCTTTTTCAGCACAGCAAAAGTATTCTCCAGAGTACTATCATCCTGCTGACTTGCGGCAACGAACTGCTGGATAAGAGCAAACAGGATCTCTTTGGTTTCAAAGGTGCTTGCTCCGGCAACCACTGCCAGCATCTTTTTATCGAGGGATTTTTCTGACTCGCGTTCTGTAACCCAGCCTTTAAGTAACTGAGTACGTTTGACGGTAAAGAAGGCTTTGCGAAGCTGAACATGTTCACGCAACCCTAGTTGTGGGATGCCCAATGAGTTCAGCGTGATCGAGGCATAGTCAGCGTGGAATTCGGTGCTATAGAGGCGGATATCCAGTAGCCAGTCCTGCTCGCGGGTGGGGACTTCACTGGTAAAATAGAGTAAAAATTTCTGTGTTGGCTCGTCGATTTCGATTCTTTTTTTGGTGGCGAGCACAGAAACGCCGCGCATATCCAGCAGCGTGACATTGTCGAGATCCAGCTCAATGAGCGAATCTATGAAGCGTTGTTCCGGGTCGTGCCAGAAGACGATGCGATTGTCGGTAAACTTCTGACGAAGGCCTGATTCCAGTTCTTTAAATTGCATAATTAGTTTTCTTCTGGGTTTAAATCCATGCGTTGCCAGACAAATGCCAGATCTGCTGGGACTGGCATTTCTCGGAATAAATCTTCCACTGAAATAGTACTTTGAATGGCAAACAGCTGCCTAAATGCAGGGGTCACGACTGCCTTGAAAAATTTTTTGCCATGAACAATGGTGCGCAGGTTTTCATCATCAGTCTGCCCCTGAATTGCGGCCAGTTTTTCCTGATATCTCAGCCAGAGTCCTTGAGGCTCAAGATGACTATGCCAACTAGCGCACTGTGCCCGAAAACCCTGCTCGTCCACAACCAGCTCAGGGTCGAGAAGGTCGCGGTTGAAACCAAGTAACCGCAGTTCATCCCAGAGTGGGTTAATAATTGCCCACAGAGCGCCAAACTGAACCCAGCGCTCAAGATTCTCAGTAATTGGCGTAGCAATAGACAGGATTGCTGCTTCTCGTTCATCCGGGAGCTTTGCTCTTTGCTTCTGTGGCAAGCAATGCCAAAGTTCGCTCGGGACAACAACATAGTTTTCAATACAGAACCTTGGCAAAACTAACAGATTAGGAAGTTGCTGCTGCCTCTGGCTAAGTTGAGCATTATCCCACTCATCTCTATCAACAATACCCAGCCATGTAGGCTGCGCTGTAAGGATATCTACAACGTTACGTTTACCGCCAACTTCAGCAAGAACCCATTTCGTTTCCCACTGGGGATCAACCTTTTTTAAGAGCTGAGTAAAAACAAGCTCGTCCGTTTTACCTTCAACGATTAACGCTTTTTTTCCTTCGGTGATCTTTGTCTCAAGTATGGTCTTGATATGCCACTCAAACTCCTTCATTGCTCATCACCTTTTTCAACCGAAAGAGGATAACGGAGTCCTAAACTTTCGTAGCGTTGCCAAACATCGGTAGCATGAGAAGTCAAAATAAGCTGGCCGCACTTTTTCTGGATAATGTTTTCCAGTGTCGCAAGCAGAGGCGAAACCAAAGAAGGATGAAGATGTAGATCCGGTTCGTCGATTAATACAACACCACCCGGTTGAAGCCAGCGTTGAACCATGAAGAGCATGATCAAAACCTGGTGCTCGCCAGAACTCAGTTCATCCAGCGTATGAGTGTCACCGTTAGCCAGCCTGACTTGCTGGCGCTGCCCAGGATGAATGTCCTCATCAATCACTTTTCCCGTGAAGAACTGATTCAGGTTTTTCATCATTTCAGGGTACAAATCGGGTAGGGTGGCTTTCATATTGAACAGCGATGCTTCGAGTTGCCCTTTCCAGTCCGAAGTTGGGGTATAGCTTGCCAGCCAGCGCTGACTAAGATCATCTTGCGCAAGTGAGGAAATGTTCTTTTTAGGCGTGAGCCATCTTCGCGCTTCAGCGTCCAGATAAATAACATTAGGGGATGATACTTGCTCCGTGGTGATCACCATTTTTTGGTAATCCTGACTCCATTGTTGGAACCAAGACTCTTCAAAAAAACGTAAAGTGAATTTGCGGCCTGCACGACTTTCGCCAACCCATTCGACATCTTTGTACGTCGCAATTAAATACTCCGACCATTCCTCCGAACCCCAAAAAAGGCCTACCCGAGACTGTGTTAGTGGATTGAGGTCATCTATAACAACAGCGACACCTTTCCATCGTTCTAACCATTTCCGAGACTCGTGAGATGTTGGTAGAGGTTTGGATTGCTCAAGCCAGAATCCCAGTGCTCCCCAAAGCATCGCGATGGAACGAAGAAGCGTCGATTTACCACAACCGTTCGGACCGGTGAGTAGTACGTTTGATTCAATCTCTCCCGACCAGTCACTCTGGAAACTAATTTCACCGTCGGCCAAAGGACCAACGGCCTGTGTATAAATCGCCGCTATTTTCATCAAATTTCCTCAGGTGCGCTACCGGTAATGGCCTTCACATCCGCCAGCAGATCGCCAAATTTGCCGTAGTTAACCTTAACGCCGTCATCCAGATCAATAGTGATACGCATATCAGCATAGTGGCGCAAGCGGTCGTCGAAGTTGCGCAGCTCGTTGAATTTTTTGCTCAATCCATCCAGTTCTTTTTTCAGGCGTGTGGTAGCTGCGCCAGATTCGGCACTTTTGAGCTGATCGCTAACCAGATCGATATTGCCCTGGTAGCGTGCCAGTAGTGGAACCACGTACTCGGTACGCATACGCGACAGGGTGGCGTCATTATAGCGGTGCAGATAGACCAGGCACTCAAACGCTTTTTCTTTACCTGAGCTGAATAGCCAATAAATGGGGCGCTTTTTGTACATTTTCATGTGTTCTTTCCAGAACTGCGTGGAAAGATAGCGGCGAATGGTATCCAGCGAAGACTCGCCTTTTTTCGGCTTGATAGCATACAAACAGAGGCTTTCGGCGATGAAGTCGAGGTTTTCTTGTAAGTGTTCTTCACCCCAGACGGTAGATACAAACTCTTTGACGCGAGCGGTAACATCGTCGTCAAACCAGTTGGAGTCCATTAATGGCAAGATGCCGTCTTCATCGGCAGGGAAGGTTTTGTAGGCACCTTCGGCGACTAATTCGGCAAACCCTTTGTTGCCTTCATGGGCGTAGACCAAGCCTTCGCGATCGAGGGAGTAGCGGCCCATCATGCAGCCAGTGGAGTAAGAAATCAGGGATACAAAGTAATATGATCTCATTCTTATAAGTTTATCGTCTGATTCACCCGGGTATTTATAATCCGGATTGACATTCAAAGTTATCTCATCGAATGAAACATAAGAGCTCAATTCTGACTCTAGTCCATATTCATGAATGATTTCCTTATTATTAAACACTTCAAGCTGCTGAACTTTCTCTATTAATTTTTTTGATTCATTGATGAATTTTTCGTAAACATCACTTAAAGTATCTAACTCGTTGAAATTAACTGAAGAATGCTGTCTGAACCCCCATGATACTTCTTCGGAGTTCCAATCCATCTCAGACAACGATATCAAATTGATAACATTTTCGATAACTGCAGGGCTCAATTCTTTTTTAAATGGAAGCTTTCCAACAGGGCCTTCATGATAGTCTAGTGTTGGAGATAATGACTTCAAGAAGTAGTTAACTAGTTTAGAATTTCCGAATCCCAGAATTGATAATAAAGTCGTTTTGTTATCAGCAAAACAAATAGCACCTTTCGTTTCTGAAATAAATCCTACTGGACTATATCTTATAGAAAAATCACTCGATGAAATCGTAGACCATGTGGCCCCCTCCCTAAAATAAAAAGGCATATTTTTGATCGTTCGAGTGGGAGAACCATATAAACTTGCTGCAAAATCCAGTAATTCTCTCCCATCATTTTCCCAGTTAACAAGGTAATCATGGTTTCCAAACCATTTTCTATATCCCCCTCCTTTTTGGCATGGAAACCACTTCGCTCTAGACTTTAACGCATCATCACGATTTTTAGCTGAGAAATTAATTTTTGCCATAGATGGTTCATGCCATAATTTTAAAAATCTATTATTATCTGAAGTAGCTAGCCCTTGCCTAGGTTTTGCAATGGAAGATAATGAAGGGGACTGCACAAAAATATCTCGATAAACATCGCTAACCCAATAAGCAATCGGCGAACCGGGGATTTTTTTGAAATCTTCAACAGCAGCTGTCTTTAAGCGATCATTTTTGACTGGGAATTTTTTTGGGTATCCTTCATCATCGATATCGTCATTCTCAGCATAAGAAAATGCCCCCTGATAAGAAGGGACATGAATATTTCTAAATACAGTGGCATTGGTCCCAAAGGCAATTTTCATTACTCCATTGCCCATATGTACCATAGTCTCAATCGTACATTTACCCAGTATGTTCGCACGCATATTTTCATAACTGGATAGGAACATCCATGACTGCATGGTCACCATCGAGTTGAATGCACCATCTTTGAGCCAACTAAACCCTCGCTCAATAAACATCGCAAACAAATC
>Ga0153979_1000066_pt1 | contig 18222 bp, 16 predicted proteins | sample TSGA063MetaG_FD_104690 | JGI IMG/M metagenome (GOLD analysis project Ga0153979, IMG submission 104690) | Attine ant fungus gardens microbial communities from Georgia, USA - TSGA063 MetaG | ecosystem: Host-associated > Fungi > Mycelium > Unclassified | place: USA: Georgia, Magnolia Springs State...
AGCAGATGGCGCGAATTATTGAACACCGCAGCGACGGACTGACCTTTCATCACAAGGCTATCGCCCAGGTCCGTGAGGATGGTGAAAAGCTGGTACAGAGCGCGATGGGTGGGGTGGTGCAGGACAGCCTGAATGAGATGGGCACCCGGCAGGCGGGTAAAAGTGATAATCCCCTGCAGGCGATTATGGGTAATCTCGGCGGGCTTCAGCAGTCCATTCAGGCCGAATGGAGCAATCAGCAGCAGGACTTTCAGAACTTTGGCCACGAAGTCTGTAACCGTGTGACCACGCTTGAAAGTCAGCGCAAGGCGCTGATCGCCGGACTAAAATAGTCCGGCAGTGGCCCGGCCTGATTAAGACAGGCCGGGCCGTGCGACAGGTGACGCGGATCCTCACCTCGATCTCTGTACTACTCTTCCGTCAGGAACAGCTCCAGTAACGAGTTGAGAAACAGCTTGCCTTTATGGGTTACCTGCCATGCCTGCGCCGTTTCAATCAGGTAACCCTTTTCCAGCGCCTCTTCAATTTGTGGCCGGATAATAGCCTGCTGTAAGCCGGTATAGCGGGTGAACTCTTCTCGCGGCGCAGCCTCAAGCAGCCGGAAGCGATTCATAAAAAATTCAAAGGGCTTCTCGCTATCCGCCACCTCATGCTGGCGGTCCATATAATTACCCTCCATAAACCCACGCGGATGACGCGTTTTGCAGGTGCGGATAATCCGTCCATCGGGCTGGGTCAGCTTGCCGTGCGCGCCACAGCCGATACCCAGATAGTCGCCAAAGCGCCAGTAGTTTAGGTTGTGCTCACAGCGATAGCCGGGTTTGGCGTAGGCGGAGGTTTCATATTGCTGATAGCCCGCCGCCGTCAGCAGCCTGTCGCCCTGCTCGAAAATATCCCACAGGGCATCATCGTCGGGAAGGACCGGTGGGCGTGAGGCGAAAAGGGTATTAGGCTCGATGGTTAGCTGATACCACGACAGGTGCGGCGGATTAAGCTCAATGGCCTGGCGCAGATCGTCAAGCGCCTCCTCCAGCGACTGGTCGGGCAGTCCGTGCATCAGATCGAGATTAAAGCTGCGTAGCCCCAGTCCGGCGGCCAGCCTGGCTGCCCGCTTTGCCTCATCTGCGTCGTGGATGCGGCCCAGACGCGTCAGCTTTTGCGGGCTGAAGCTCTGCACTCCAATCGAAATGCGATTCACCCCGGCGCGCTGGTAGCCGCTAAAGCGCTCAGCTTCGACCGTACCTGGATTGGCCTCCATGGTAATTTCTGCATCCGCCGACAGCGGCAGGCGCTGGCGAACGCCATCCAGCAACATCTGCATCGCTTCACTGCTCAACAGACTCGGGGTGCCGCCGCCAATAAAGAGAGTGCTCACCTCGCGTCCGGCAGTGAGCGGCAGATCGGCATCAAGATCGGCCAGAAGATGCCGTACATACTCTTCATGAGGCACCTCGCCCTTGAGCGCATGCGAGTTGAAATCGCAGTAGGGGCATTTCTGCACACACCAGGGGATGTGAATATAGAGGCTGAGCGGAGGAAGCTTAAGCATCACGCAGGGCATCCAGCAGCAGCCTCAGAGCTTTCCCACGGTGCGAAACGGCGCGTTTTTCGTCCCGGCTCAGCGCCGCAGAGGTTTTACCTGCAGCGGGCACGTAGAAGATCGGATCGTAACCGAAGCCGCCTTCACCTGCGGGCTGGCGGGTAATTTCCCCGGCCCAGCTGCCGTGGAAGACCAGCGGCGTTGGATCCTCAGCGTGGCGAAGATAAACCAGCACGCAGTGAAACTGCGCCTGACGCTCGCCGTCGGCAACGTTTTCCAGCGCGGTCAGCAGCTTTTGCAGGTTTTGCGCATCCGAGGCATTCTCTCCGGCATAGCGAGCCGAGTAAATCCCCGGCGCGCCGCCCAGCGCGTCCACTGCCAGACCGGAATCATCAGCGATGGCGGGTAAACCGGTCACCGCAGAGGCGTGACGCGCTTTAAGGATCGCGTTCTCAATAAACGTCAGACCGGTCTCTTCGACTGAAGTGACGCCCAGGTCGGTTTGCGCGACGATAGCCAGTCCAAATTCAGCCAGCAGATCGGCCAGTTCACGAACTTTTCCGGCATTACCGGTAGCGAGTACAACTTTTTGCATAGCAAATCCTGCATTTACTGCGATGAAAACTTACAGCTGTGACCAGCCAGGGATGAAATCCATACCCAGGAAGTTCAGCATATAGAGGATCAGGATCACCGCCATTGCGGAGAAATCGATCCCGCCCATGGCCGGAATAATACGGCGAATGGGGGCCATCAACGGTTCGGTAAGCTGTAAAAGTACCAAATCAACCGGATTGCGGCCCTGGCTGACCCAGCTCAGTAGCGAACGGATAATAATCACCCAAAATACCAGCATTCCCGCGGCTTTAGCGACAGACACCAGGCCAAAGTAGAGGAAGACCGGATCGAAGATAAAGACCCGGCTCTGTAGGGCAAACAGCAGCGTAAACATCAGCACGCTCAGCACCCATGCCAGCAGCAGTGAGGCGGTATCCAGTGGACCAACCGACGGAATCACGCGCCTCAGCGGCTTGATCACCGGCTGGGTGATTTTTACAACAAACTGCGAAAAGGGGTTATAGAAATCGCATCTCGCCCACTGCATCCAGATGCGTAGCAACAACACTTTGACGTACAGGTTAATTACCGTTGTTACCAAAAAAGTCAACGTCAGCATGGGTTTCCTCAGTTATTGTTGTGAGTGGCGCTGTAATCACGCGCGCCAAAAATAGCGGTGCCGATGCGCACCATGGTACTGCCTGCTGCAATCGCAGCGTCCATATCGTCACTCATCCCCATTGAAAGCGTATCGACGCCGGGATGCTTCTTTTTCAGCTCAGCCAACGCTTCTGCCATCTGCCGACATACCGCCAGCTGACGCGAATAATCCGCTTCCGGAGCCGGGATGGCCATCAGGCCCCGCAGCTTCAGACGCGGCAGCCGGGATACCTCATCAGCCAGCGCTTCCAGCTCTTCCAGCATGATGCCAGATTTACTGTTCTCATCGCTGATGTTTATTTGGATAAGCACGTTCAGCGGCGGTAAAGCGTCAGGACGCTGCTCATTCAGGCGCAGCGCAATTTTTAAACGGTCCAGCGTATGGCACCAGTGAAAATGCTCAGCCACCAGGCGGCTCTTGTTGGATTGCAGGGGGCCGATAAAGTGCCATTCCAGTCCCGGATTCTCTAACGCCTGAATTTTATCAACGCCTTCCTGCACGTAGTTTTCACCAAAGCACAGCTGTCCGGCGGCGGCGGCCTCCCGGACCGCGCTCGCAGGTTTGGTTTTACTGACTGCAAGCAGCGTAATTTCTTTTGGATCGCGCCCGCAGCGCGAAGCAGTCGCTGAGATATGCTCAAGGACAAGGTGTAAGTTGTGCTGAATCGAGGTCATAGTCAGGGAAAAATTATGGATATCGAAGACATTGTGGCCCTTAGTGTAAAGCATAATGCGGGGGATCTGCACCTTTGCAGTGGTCAGCCACCCTTCTGGCGACTGAATGGCCGACTGGAAAAAATAAACGGCTGTGCCGCTATCGGTGCGACAGCGCTGGAATCACTGGCGAGCGCCTGGCTGGACTGCGCCCGGCAGGCGCAGCTGGAAAGCGTCGGACAGGCCGATATTGCACTGACTACCGCGGGTGGAACGCGTTTGCGGGCGCATTTTTTCCAGCAAAGGAGTGGATTATCACTGGCTGTCAGGCTGATTGCGAGTGACTGCCCGGCGCTGGACGTGCTGCGGCTACCGTCCGTTGTCGATGGATTGCTGCAGCAGAAGGAGGGGCTGGTGCTGGTAACCGGTGCGACAGGGAGCGGAAAATCGACCACGCTTGCCGCGCTTGTCGACGCGCTCAACAGAAATCAGGATCGCCATATCATTACGCTGGAAGATCCGATCGAATTCCTTCATCGCAGCCAGATATCGCTGATCCAGCAGCGGGAAATAGGGCTGCACTGTGCCTCTTTTAGCGAGGGATTACGGGGAGCGCTGCGTGAAGATCCGGACGTTATCCTGCTTGGCGAACTGCGGGACCCCGACACTATCCAGCTGGCCCTGACGGCGGCAGAAACCGGGCACCTGGTGCTGGCAACACTCCATACCCGTGGGGCAGCACAGGCGGTTGAGCGACTGGTAGACGCGTTTCCCGGCACGGATAAAAGCCTGATCCGCAGCCAGCTCGCTGGCAGCCTGAAGGCGGTGATCGCCCAGAAGCTGGTGGAGGGAAGTCACGGGGGCAGGGTAGCGCTGTTTGAAGTGCTGGTGAATACCCCGGCGGTGGCGAATATGATCCGCGAGGGGAAAACGCATCAGCTACCGGGTCTGCTGCAGACGGGTATGCAATCCGGCATGCAAAGTTTCGAACAAAGCCTGCATGAAAGACGCAGGATGGGCCTGACGAACTGACGAACTGACGAACTGACGAACTGATCAGCTGATGTGATAACGGATCGCTTATCTGCATAGCTCTGCCTTGAGCGCTATTTGGAAACGCTGTTTAGCGGTTTATTTTCGAATTCATCGCTCGCTTGCAGGTCTGTTGAAAGCGTACTGGTGCGTTGTGAAAAAGAGTCTCAAAATTATTTTTTTATTTGTAACATTGCTTATTTTAGGGTTATATTATGTTTCCGCCAGGATATTGCGCGGTGTTAATAAACTAATTTAGTTAAAGGGAATTATATGAGTAAATTAATCAAGATCACTCTTCTTACTGCTGTCATCGCAACATTATCAGGCTGTAGCGGTAGTGTTTCTAATAAAGAAAAAAACTGCGACTATAATTATCTACTCCACCCAGCCATTTCAATTTCCAAAATCATTGGCGGATGTGGCCCAACAGATAAATAAGCCTGCATCAGTTTATCGCTTTAAAGCCGCCCCTGTAAGGGCGGCTTTTACGCAGGGCTGCCTCGTCGTTCGGACACCTTATGCTGCACATTCTCCCCGGTTCATTACCAGCATCAGGGTAACAGGCTTCAATTTTGTTAATTGTCTGGCTGAATGCAAATATTGAGTGATCCAGTGGAGTAATACAGTGCGGTTGGCTAACAATAATAGACAAGGATAATAATTAATTTGCTAATTATTCAGGTTTCTGAGATTCCCTGCCGCGCCCGTTATTCAGCATAGCGCACAGTGCTGTTGCAGCATTATTCACCCCAACGCAATAAGCAGCGCTAAATAACGTTGGGTCAGTGCGGTAGCATTATACTTATGACCAGGCCTGTTCAAACCAGCTTTCAAGGATAATGACCGCTGACAGTGAGTCGACGCTTCCTTTATTCAGTGCGCGAAAGCCGCCCTGAGCAAATAAATCCGCTCTGGCTTCGACGGTGCTAAGACGCTCGTCGTGCAAATCAACCTGGACGCCAAAACGACCATGCAACCGGTTAGCAAATTTTCGGGCCCGGACGGTCAGTGGCTGCTCGGTGCCATCCATATTCAACGGCAGCCCGACGACAACGCGATCGGGCTGCCACTCCTTAAGCAGCGCTTCGATTTTGCTCCAGTCGGGAATTCCATCCTGAGCCTTGAGCGCATTGAGGGGGCGGGCGGTGCCGGTCAGCTGCTGTCCAATGGCGACGCCGATACTTTTGGTGCCAAAATCGAACGCCAGCAGGGTCATATGTGTCATCAGGCGTGTCCTGCATCGCTGGTTATATTATGTATGTCCACGCCAATGCTTTTTGCCGCCTCGCGCCAGCGATCGGCGATTGGCGTGGTGAACAGGATATTGCTGTTTGCCGGGGTGGTAAGCCAGGCATTTTCCAGCAGTTCACTCTCCAGCTGATCTTTTTCCCAGGCACAGTAGCCCAGAGCGACCAGCACGTTTTTTGGACGTTCCGGCGTGCCCAGCGTCTCCAGCACATCGCGGGAGGTGGTAATAATGGTGTTATCTGACACGCGAATACTCGAGGCAAAGGTGAGATCAGCAGAGTGTAGAATAAATCCGCGATCCTCTGCCAGTGGGCCACCGGCAAACACCGGCTTATCGAGTTTTGCCGCCGGATCGCGCGGGGCTGGCACGATCTTTAGCTTTTTAAGCATACCCTCTACCGTCAGGTTTTCCATCGGCTTGTTAACGATAAGGCCCATTGCCCCTTCGTCATTATGCTCGCAAATATAGACCACCGAGCGTTTAAACAGCGGATCCTGCAGGGTCGGCATCGCAATCAAAAAATGATGCTGTAAATTCATTATCAGGGTTCTGTATTCGGGTTAACCACCCGCAGCCGGGGCCGCAGATGACGTTAACGGGTTAATTACGGGGCCCGCTGACCCCGTATAAAAAGTTATGCCAGGCGCTTCTCAATGGCATCCATCAGCATACCCGTAATTGAAACAGGGAATGCTGCTTCGATCTCACGCACGCAGGTTGGGCTGGTTACGTTAATCTCGGTCAGCTTATCGCCGATGATATCCAGACCCACAAATATCAGCCCTTTAGCTTTGAGCGTTGGCGCAACACGGCGGGCGATTTCCCAGTCACTGTCGCTGAGCGGGCGGGCTTCACCGCGTCCACCGGCGGCCAGATTACCGCGCGTCTCGCCGGATTTAGGAATGCGTGCAAGACAGTAAGGCACCGGTTCGCCATCCACTACCAGCACGCGCTTGTCACCCTCTTTAATCGCGGGCAGGTAATTTTGCGCCATGCAGTAAAAGCGGCCGTGCTCGGTCAGCGTTTCAATAATCACCGACAGGTTGGGGTCTTCCTGCTTGATACGAAAAATCGAGGCGCCTCCCATTCCGTCCAGCGGCTTAAGGATGATATCGCCATGCGTCTGCCAGAACTCACGGATCTGCTGTGCATTACGTGTGACCAGCGTATCTGGCGTCAGTTCCGCAAACCAGGCGGTAAACAGCTTTTCATTGCAGTCACGCAGGCTCTGCGGCTTATTGACAATCAGCGTCCCTTTTTCCTCTGCGCGCTCAAGGATGTAAGTGGCATAGATGAATTCGGTATCAAATGGTGGATCCTTACGCATCAGCACCACGTTCAGATCGGCCAGCGCAATATCCTGTTCGCTGCCGAACGCAAACCAGCTTTCAGCGTTCTGTTCCACGCTCAGCAGGCGCGTATGCGCGCGGGCTTCTCCGCCGCGCAGGTAAAGATCGCTCATCTCCATGTAATGAATTTCATAACCACGGCGCTGTGCTTCCAGCAACATGGCGAAGCTGGTGTCTTTCTTAATATTGATGGAGGTAATCGGGTCCATCACAATGCCAAGCTTAATCATTTTTTGCTTCTCCAGTGAGCGGCCATATTTGCATGTGGAACGCAGGTAAGTACCTACCCCAAATCGCCAAAGCGAACCTGTAAGGCGGTAATTGCGGTTAAGGCTGTCGTTTCCGTACGTAATACGCGCGGACCTAAAAGAATATCGGTAAATCCATAGCCTGAGGTCATACTTATTTCGTCGGAGGAAAGCCCCCCTTCGGGGCCAATCAGCAGGCGGACGCGCTCAACGGGCAGCGGCAGCGTATTAATACTCTGGCTGGCGCGTGGATGGAGGTTAAGCTTCAGGCCGTCGTCCTGCTCGGCACACCATGTCGCGAGCGTCATCGCTTCCCGGACCTCTGGCACACTATTTCTGCCGCACTGCTCGCAGGCCGCAATGACGATTTTCTGCCACTGTTGAATTTTCTTCGCCAGTCTTTCCGCGTCCAGCTTTACGCCACAGCGTTCAGAAAACAAGGGGGTAATGGCATTTACGCCCAGCTCGACGGCTTTCTGAATGGTAAACTCCATCTTCTCGCCGCGTGACATAACCTGCCCAAGATGCAGGTAGAGCGGGGATTCACGGCTATCTTCACGACTTTCGCCAGCGCGAACCCGCACGCTTTTTTTGTCGGCGTGCACAATTTCTGCCTGAAAAGTCAGATTATTGCCATTAAAGAGTTCAAGGGGCTGGCCGACCGTCATTCTTAACACGCGGGCAACATGGTTAGCGGCCTCGTCGCTGAGAGCCATTTCGCTGCCCGGCGTTATCGCTTCGGGGTGGAAGATGCGGGGTATGCGCATGGAAGTCCTGCTTAAAAGTGACTGGCCGCACGGTAGCACGGCCATTAAAGAGCTCTAGTTTAGGTCAGTGATTTTACCGCTGGCAAGCCTGCTGTACATAAGGATTATGGTTTCCCTGTGCGCGGGCGATGCGGTTGTCGCGCTCACACTCCCAGGCCGTAACCGGATACTGCTTGTTCCACACCGTCATCAGCTGGGTCTGCTGCGAGGACATGGCTAATTTATAGCGATCGCGCATATAAAACCAGGTGCGGGCGATGGCGCCACGTGCGCGGGCAGGCGGCTCGGCCTGCTTGTTTTTGAAGTCGATTTTCATTTCACACTGGCCATACTGGCGCTCGCTGCCGTTCCACTGACTGTACATAAAATTACCGCGATCGCCGTTCACTTCACCAATCGCTGGCTGCAGATTATGCAGATCCGTCTCAATCTGTCGGTAGCCGGCATCTTTAGCGCACTGTTTTCTCCCGCCCTGCTGCCAGCACTGACGCTGATGGCCGAAAGTCCAGGCGGGCACCACATGCTCCCACTCTATACGATGGGCGCGATTTGCATTTTTACGCACCTGATAGCCGCAGGATGCCAGGTCGGGCACGCCTTTTTTACCCTGCCACTGAATTTTACAGCCGCAGTAGAAGCTGCCGGGCGCATCGGCATTAATCCTGGCGGCCCAGGTTTTGGCCTGGCTAAAGCTATTCTGGTGATAGTTCTCCAGCCCACGCCCGTGGGCGAAAAAAACCGGAAGGAATAAACAGCAGGTAAGAATACTGATAATTTTGCGAAGCATATTCCAGAACGTCAGTAATAAATCAAGGCGGCGAGAGTAACAGATGCCCTGAATATTCGGAAACTGACGGCGATGATTTAGTGGGTTTTTGCCTGTTTATTCATCATTAAATGGAATTTTCAGATTGCTGGAAATCGCCGGGAAGCAGACGATCGCCGCAGCGTACACAGCGGTACTCACTCTGGCCCCGCAGTACGCGATTATGACGTCTGACAGTAAGCTGGTGCTGCTGGCAGCCGCAGCGATAGGGAAAAGAGCGGCTGCGGACGGTTTCAATCTCAAACTGATGGGTACGTCGTGCAGGAATACCCAGCACGGTTTCCATCATCCACTTCCACTCCTTCCCGTGCGGTGCCACGCGGCCGAAATACTTCCAGACCAGCAGATGAGCAAGCTCATGCGGCACCACCTCGTCAACGAACGCCTGCTGGTTTTCCATCAGCAGCACGGGATTGAGCCGGATTTCCCAGCTTTGTAGCCAGGCCGTTCCGGCAGCCGTGCCACGCTGTTGATAAACCACTTTCGGTTCCGGATAGTCGCGCTCGAGGTGCTGGTTAGCCTGAAGTAATTTTTCGCGCAGCGAGCGCATCACCGCCTGCTGAAGGGCGACGGGAAGTCTGAGGGTTTTCATAAGGCAGAGAATACGATGGGAAAGCGGGGAGATCAATTAATGGCCGGGTTTCCCCGGCCAGAAAGATTTAGTCACGCTGACCGATGTCGCGCAGTTTTTTGCCGCTCAACAGGTTGCGTTCAATGTGCTCAAGAGAAACGTTTTTGGTTTCCGGGATAAGGATAATTGTCAGGATGATGAAGACCACATTCAGACCGGCATACACCCAGAAGGTATTAGCGTTGCCAAGCGAGTTCAGCATGGTCAGGAAGGTTGCGCCCACGATCATATTAGCAATCCAGTTGGTCGCGGTGGACACGGTGATACCGAAATCGCGGCCTTTCAGCGGCTGAATTTCTGAACAGAGTACCCAAATCAACGGACCCGCGCTCATGGCAAAACCAACGATAAACATCATCAGCATGGCAATGGCAAAGTACTGTGCGCCTGAGGAGTGAATGCCCATATGCAGCATCGTACCCAGAATACCCATGCCTGCGGCCATCACCGTGAAGCCCAGCTTCAGCGTTGGCTTACGGCCCCAGCGGTCAACCAGACCGATAGCGATAAAGGTTGCCAGCACGTTGACCAGGCCGACAATTACCGTGCCCCACATCTGCTGAGTGGTATTAGTAAAGCCCGCAATTTCGAAAATCTTCGGCGCGTAGTACATGATAACGTTCATACCAGTGAACTGCTGCATAACCTGTAGCAGAACCCCAAGATAAACTGCACGACGGAAATTACCGTTATCTTTAAACAGGCTCCAGCCGGACTGTTTGATTTTCAGGCTCTCGCGAATTTCGTCCAGCTCACGCTTAGCCTGTTCGCTGGTGTCACGCAGGCGATCAAGCACGCGCTGAGCATCACGGAAGTTACCACGCGCCGCCAGCCAGCGCGGGCTATTCGGCAGGAAGCACACGCCAATCAGGAGCAGCGCAGCGGGTATGGTAATCACACCCAGCATCCAGCGCCATTCGCCGGTGAAGCTAAAGGCGGTGTCGGAGAGGTAGGCGCCCAGGATACCAATGGTAATCATCAGCTGGTAGAGGGAGATCATACTGCCGCGGATCTTCTCTGGTGCAATTTCAGAGAGATAAAGTGGCGCGGTATAAGAGGCCACACCGACGGCAAGGCCCAGCAGAACGCGAGCCACAATCAGCATTTCCGGGTTAGGGGACATTGCCGACCAGAGTGAACCGATAACGAAAAGCACTGCGCCAATCATCAGGCTTTTCTTACGACCCAGGCGTGAAGACATCCAGCCGCTACCGACAGCACCGACGGCGGCACCGAACATCATTGAACTGACAATCCATTCCTGCTGGTGGGCAGTGACGTTAAAGTCTTTCGCAATAAAGGGTAGGGCACCGGCAATAACGCCGATATCCAGACCAAAAAGCAGGCCGGCAAGCGCCGCCAGGAAACACACAAATAAGGTCATGACCTTATTTGAGGTCCTGCTGTGTTTTTTATTATCAGGCATAAAGCCTCCATGTAAGTGGTACTGCATATTGTTGTTATAAATGTTAGAAAACCTTTGGGCACAAGACTGTGCTACAGATCACAACGGTGTAATCGGTTACACACTGGATCTCTGTAAAAGTAGCCTGTTCATGCGCGCTTACGCTTTATAACCAGTTAGTCATAGCACTAAATATTTTCACTTAATTCCCTGATGGTCCTCTATCAGACAGCGCTGAAAATAACGCATTACAGTAGCATTTGTCAGGCCAGTAAATTCTTAATATTAGAAAAAACAGCAAGTTTCATGATGTAATCGTTATCACCCATCGCGTTCTGCGTCACCGAAGTGTAGACAGACAACGATAAACTGCCAGATAGCGGGCAGCAAAAAGGGCACCCTGGGGTGCCCCTTAACCGACGATGACTGGGCTTATTTAAGACCCGCGGCCTCACGCAGCTGGGCTGCCTTGTCGGTTTTTTCCCATGGGAAATGTTCGCGGCCAAAGTGGCCGTATGCAGCCGTTTCACGGTACATCGGGTGCAGCAGATCCAGCATCTGAATCAGGCCGTAAGGGCGCAGATCGAAGAACTCACGCACCAGCAGCGTGAGCTGCTCGGTAGGCACCTTTTCAGTCCCGAAAGTTTCAACCATGATCGAGGTTGGCTCGGCCACGCCGATGGCATAGGAAACCTGAATTTCACACCGATCGGCCAGACCTGCAGCAACGATGTTCTTTGCCACGTAACGGGCGGCGTAGGCCGCTGAACGGTCCACTTTAGAAGGATCTTTCCCTGAGAAAGCACCGCCGCCGTGACGCGCCATGCCGCCGTAGGTATCCACGATAATTTTACGGCCGGTCAGGCCACAGTCGCCCATGGGTCCACCGATAACGAAACGGCCCGTTGGGTTGATGTGGTATTTGGTGCCGGGGTTAATCCACTCTGCTGGCAGAACGGGTTTGATGATCTCTTCCATCACCGCTTCCTGCAGATCCTTCAGGGAAATATCTTCGCTGTGCTGGGTAGAAAGCACTACCGCATCAATACCAACGATTTTACCATCGTCATACTGGAAGGTGATCTGGCTTTTAGCATCCGGACGCAGCCAGGGCAGCGTGCCGTTTTTACGGACTTCTGACTGGCGCTGAACCAGACGGTGCGCATAGGTCACGGGCGCAGGCATCAGAACGTCGGTTTCGTTAGTGGCGTAGCCAAACATCAGGCCCTGGTCGCCCGCACCCTGTTCCAGCGGATCGGCACGATCCACACCCTGGTTGATATCAGGAGACTGCTTGCCAATGGCGTTTAATACGGCACAGGAGTTGGCATCAAAGCCCATATCGGAATGGACATAGCCGATTTCACGCACGGTATTACGGGTGATCTCTTCGATATCGACCCATGCCGTGGTAGTGATCTCACCACCGACCAGCACCATGCCAGTTTTTACATAGGTTTCACAGGCAACGCGCGCCTTAGGATCCTGTGTGAGAATAGCATCGAGCACGGCATCAGAAATCTGGTCGGCAATTTTGTCGGGATGTCCTTCTGATACGGACTCGGATGTAAAAAGGTGTTTAGCCATTTTATTCTTTACCTTACGAATACGGGTTGGAATCGACTGCATAGCGCGAAAGAGTGGGTACCAGTCTGCAATATCAAACGGGCCTTGTGCTCAGCGCCCCCTCAGGCAAAGCCGTGAGCAGTACATAGGTTCTAAGACGCTTAGAAGTTAACCGGTATGGATGGATTAACATCTGGACGGCTATTTTAGGTTACTCGTTAAGCGGATTGCCAGCATTTTTTCATGAAATCAAATTTCACCGGGGATGAAAATAGCAGAAATTGCTAACCGGTCGGGCGTTTCGCACGTTTAGATTTTGCATTTCACCGGATCCGGCTGTATAAAACGCCGCTGCTTAAAGCCTTACAGAAAGGATTGGCGGACTATCCCTCCTTTTACGGCCTTTTCAGGCATGCATTCTCCATCGTCTGCACACCGGCAATCGTTTTCCAGTGCGTGCAGGTGGGTATTGTTACGGGTGGCAACCCGGTGCTCTCAGTTACCCTGAGAGGTTTTCGCTATTGACTGTCTGACTCCTGACGGAGGCCGTTACGTGTTTGATGTTATACTTCAGAAACCGACAGGTGCGATGCCGCAGCATTTTATGCTGAATTCCCCGCAAGTCGATGGGTTGTTGTCGCGGGCTTTCCCTGCGATAGTGGTTAACTGTTCCGCATTTTACCAATTTGAGGCTCGCAATGTCTGACGACATCAAGACAATCAAGGGTTCGTCAGCAGGCGAACAGGGTGTACTCCGCTCAATGCAGGAGGTGGCCATGAGCGATCAGGATGCCAGCAAGATGCTGCGCACCTATAATATTGCCTGGTGGGGCAATAACTACTATGACGTGAACGAACTGGGTCATATCAGCGTGTGCCCCGATCCGGACGTGCCGGAAGCGCGCGTCGATCTGGCGAAACTGGTGAAAGAGCGCGAGGCCGATGGTCAGCGTCTTCCTGCCCTGTTCTGTTTCCCCCAAATTCTGCAACATCGCCTGCGTTCTATTAATGCGGCGTTTAAGCGCGCCCGCGAATCCTATGGCTACCGCGGCGACTACTTCCTCGTTTACCCGATCAAGGTTAATCAGCACAAGCGCGTGATTGAATCCCTGATCAACTCCGGCGAGCCGCTGGGGCTGGAAGCGGGTTCAAAGGCCGAGCTGATGGCAGTGCTGGCCCATGCCGGAATGACCCGTTCGGTCATTGTCTGTAACGGCTATAAGGATCGTGAATATATTCGTCTGGCCCTGATCGGGGAGAAGATGGGCCACAAGGTCTATCTGGTCCTTGAGAAAATGACCGAAGTGAAGCTGGTGCTGGAAGAGGCAGAACGCCTTAGCGTCACGCCGCGCCTTGGCATTCGCGCCCGACTTGCTTCTCAGGGCTCCGGCAAATGGCAGTCGAGCGGCGGCGAAAAATCTAAATTCGGCCTTTCCGCAACCCAGGTTCTGAAGCTGGTTGATATCATGCGCGAGGCGGGTCGCCTTGAAAGCCTGCAGCTGCTGCACTTCCACCTGGGTTCGCAGATGGCGAACATTCGTGATATCGCGACCGGCGTACGCGAATCTGCGCGCTTCTACGTTGAGCTGGCGAAGCTGGGCGTTAATATCCAGTGTTTCGACGTTGGCGGCGGTCTGGGCGTTGATTATGAAGGAACCCGTTCGCAGTCCGACTGTTCGGTAAACTATGGCCTGAACGAATACGCTAACAACGTGATTTGGGCGATCGGCGATGCCTGTGAAGAGCATAATCTGCCGCATCCTACGGTGATCACCGAGTCAGGCCGTGCGGTGACCGCGCACCATACCGTGCTGGTGTCTAACATCATTGGCGTGGAGCGTAATGAATTCAGTACGCCGCAGGCACCTTCAGACGATTCACCCCGTCCTATCGTCAGCATGTGGGATACCTGGCAGGAGATGCACGAACCGAGCAACCGTCGCTCGCTGCGTGAATGGCTGCACGACAGCCAGATGGATCTGTTCGATATCCATACCGGCTACTCGCAGGGGACCTATAGTCTGAACCAGCGTGCCTGGGCGGAACAGCTCTATCTGAGCATCTGCAACTACATTCAGCAGCATCTTGATCCGAGTAATCGTGCGCACCGTCCAATTATCGACGAGTTGCAGGAGCGCATGGCGGATAAAATTTACGTCAACTTCTCGCTGTTCCAGTCAATGCCGGACGCGTGGGGTATCGATCAGCTGTTCCCGGTCCTGCCGCTCGAAGGGCTGAACAAGTCGCCGGAGCGCCGTGCGGTGCTGCTGGATATCACCTGCGATTCAGACGGCACTATCGATCACTATGTCGACGGCGACGGGATAGCCACTACCATGCCGATGCCGCAGTACGACGTGGATAATCCCCCGATGCTGGGCTTCTTTATGGTGGGTGCTTACCAGGAAATCCTGGGGAATATGCATAACCTGTTTGGTGATACCGAAGCGGTAGACGTATTCGCCTTTGCGGACGGCAGCGTGGAAGTTCAGCTTTCCGACGAAGGGGACACCGTGGCGGACATGCTGGAATACGTTCAGCTTGATCCTCAGGAGCTGCTGACGCATTTCCGCAAACAGATTAAAGAGAGCGACCTGGATGAGGAGCTGCGCGCGCAGTTTATCGCCGAGTTTGAAGCAGGTCTTTATGGCTATACCTATCTGGAAGACGAATAGTTTTCCCCTCGCGCGGTTTGATAGTAAAAGGACAGAGTATGAATAACACGCTGGGCCACCAGTACGACAACTCGCTGGTGTCTAACGCCTTCGGGTTTATGCGTTTTCCGGTTAATTTTCAGCCCTGGGATAGCGATGCTGAATGGGTAATTACCGGTATTCCTTTCGATGCGGCGACCTCTGGTCGTCCCGGTAGCCGTTTAGGCCCGGGTGCCATCCGCCAGATCTCCACCAACCTGGCGTGGGAAGGGTGCCGCTGGCCGTGGAAGTTTGATTTACGTCAGCATCTGAAGGTGATCGACTGTGGCGATCTGGTCTACGCATTCGGTGATTCTCAGGATCTGAGTGACAAACTCCAGGCGCACGCTGAAAGATTGCTGGAAAGCGGCAAGCGCATGATGACCTTTGGTGGCGATCACTATGTGACGCTGCCGCTGCTGCGCGCCCATGCAAAGCATTTTGGTAAGATGGCGCTGGTGCATTTCGATGCGCACACCGATACCTATTCTAACGGCCCAACGTTCGATCACGGCACGATGTTCCATCACGCGCCGAAAGAGGGGCTTATCGATCCTGCACGTTCGGTACAGATTGGTATTCGCACTGAATTTGATGACACTCTCGGCTTCAACGTGCTGGATGCCGCGCAGGTTAATGAGCGCAGCGTGGACGATATCATTGCCCAGGTGAAGCAGATTGTAGGCGACATGCCGGTTTATCTGACCTTCGATATCGACTGTCTGGATCCTGCCCATGCACCGGGTACCGGCACACCGGTGATCGGTGGGCTGACGACCGATAAAGCCACTAAGCTGGTACGCGGTCTCCAGGGACTGAATATTGTCGGGATGGATCTGGTCGAGGTTGCGCCGGGCTACGATCAGTCCGATCTGACCTCGCTGGCAGCCGCCACGCTGGCGCTGGATATGCTGCACGTTCAGGCCGTCAACAAAGGCATCTGACCACCAGTGTGCTAAAAAAGGGCCTGGCGCATCACTGCGTCAGGCCCTTTTTTTCGCTCAGCGTTTATTTACCTGACGCGATGCGCTCCTTAATATGCTGTGCGCGGGCAGCTGAGGCCGGGTGGGAGTCAAACATTGTGCTCTGATGACTGCCCTCCAGCGTTGCCAGTTTATCAAAGCTGGTGACCAGCCCCTGTGGATCGATACCGCGCTTCTTCAGCAGGTCGTAAGAGTAGTCATCCGCCTGTGACTCCTGCGTCTGCGAGAACTGTGCATTGACCAGTTTTTCCCCCAGATCGCCAAGCTGAGACTGCGACAGCGAGCCCGCAATGCCGCCCGCCGCACCCGCCGCCGTCCGTGCTGCGGTGGTGCTCCAGGCAACCTGCATAGCTTTACGGGTGTGCCCTAAAGCAACGTGGCCCATCTCATGACCCAGTACGCCTTCGACTTCATTATCGGTCATCAAATCCATCAGTCCGCTGTAAACGCGAATGCAGCCATTGGCCATGGCCCAGGCGTTTACGTCCTTAGTGATATAGACCTTATAGTTGGCTGGCGTGCCGTTGATATTATCGCCCAGCGCTGCCGCGATTTTGTTCAGCCGCTGCGTATAAGGGCTATCCGCTGGCGCAATCTGCGCCTCTTTATCCATCTGTTCACAGGACTTAACGCTGAGGGCTTTCACCTGGGCATTAGTGAGAGTCGCAGCCTGAAAAGCCTGTGCGCCGGACTCCATCAGGGCGTTGCTGTCGATATTGGCACAGCCGGAGAGTGCATTGGCGACGGCAAATGCCACCAGAGCAGAACGTAATTTCATTGGGTATATCCATTGAGTAACAAGAGATTAAGGGTAAAAACCTGCCATAAGGACAGGAAAGGAGAGCAAATCTGTCACAGGGCGTTATAAACGCGTTCCGCGCTAATGCATAGTTCACAGAATGAAAAATGCAAGGGCGTACCGGTTATATTGCACGTTACGCCATGTACAGACGATGGGATCTTCATGTACATTGTGGGTCGTCTTTTACAACTTTGCCTGATAACTAATTGATTAAAATAGGTTAAGGACGGCGAAGCGTTTAATCCGACCTGGAGTAGAACATGTCTTCTCGTAAAGAGCTTGCCAACGCCATTCGCGCACTGAGTATGGATGCAGTTCAGAAAGCCAATTCCGGCCACCCCGGCGCACCTATGGGCATGGCGGATATCGCCGAAGTTCTGTGGCGCGACTTTATGAACCACAATCCGAGCAACCCGCAGTGGGCGGACCGCGACCGCTTTGTGCTGTCAAACGGACACGGATCCATGCTGATTTACAGCCTGCTGCACCTTACCGGCTACGATCTTCCGATTGATGAGCTGGCAAATTTCCGTCAGCTGCATTCTAAAACCCCGGGGCATCCTGAGTTTGGCTACACGGCGGGCGTCGAAACCACCACCGGCCCACTGGGGCAGGGCGTGGCGAATGCGGTAGGGATGGCGATTGCTGAACGCACCCTGGCAGCGCAGTTTAACCGTCCGGGCCATGAGATCGTGGACCATAACACCTGGGTGTTTATGGGCGATGGCTGCATGATGGAAGGTATCTCTCATGAAGTCTGCTCACTGGCGGGTACGCTGAAGCTCGGTAAGCTGGTGGCGTTTTATGATGACAACGGCATCTCCATTGACGGTCATATTGACGGCTGGTTCACAGACGATACCGCGAAGCGCTTTGAAGCCTATGGCTGGCACGTCGTGCGCGGCGTGGATGGTCACGATGCAGATGCGATCAAAAAAGCCATCGAAGAAGCGAAAGCGGTCAGCGACAAGCCTTCACTGCTGATGTGCAAAACGGTGATTGGCTTTGGCTCGCCGAATAAAGCCGGCACGCACGATTCACACGGCGCAGCGCTGGGTGATGCTGAAGTTGCACTGACCCGCAAACAGCTGGGTTGGGAACATGCGCCTTTTGTAATCCCAACTGAAATCTATGCGCACTGGGATGCCCGTGAAGCCGGTCAGGCTAAAGAAGCCTCCTGGAACGAGAGGTTCGCCGCCTATGCGAAGGCGCATCCTGAGCTGGCTGCCGAATTCAAACGCCGCATGAGTAACGAA
>Ga0153979_1000067_pt1 | contig 18134 bp, 18 predicted proteins | sample TSGA063MetaG_FD_104690 | JGI IMG/M metagenome (GOLD analysis project Ga0153979, IMG submission 104690) | Attine ant fungus gardens microbial communities from Georgia, USA - TSGA063 MetaG | ecosystem: Host-associated > Fungi > Mycelium > Unclassified | place: USA: Georgia, Magnolia Springs State...
AGTTCAGCTGGCAAGCTCAGGAATTTTTCTGTAAGCGCCTCGTTCACCGAAACAGCGTCTTTTCCTTTCAACCTAAGGATGAGCGTATAGCGCGATTTTCGATCTACAAGAGTCGCGATATGAGAGTTCTTTGTTCCAGAGACTAAATCCCCCTACCAATGCCCCAGAGAGCGTCTGTTATCAATATGTCGGGAACGTTCATGGATGGGTGTTCCATTTACGATATTGATCGTGCCTCTTTCCCCTTTACGGGTATGGCGTCTTCCGTGCCGAAGGCTGTGTGAACGACGCAGATGCTGAACATTCAGATGATGAAGGGCTTCACGACAACGAAAATACAGCGTCTTATAAATTGTCTCAGCTGAGATTCGCATCGTTTTCTGACGCGGCTTCGTTCGCCTTAACCATCCTGATATTTGCTCTGGAGACCACTTCAGCTCCAGCTTTTCCAGAACAAGCTCTCGCAGCTGCACATTCTGATCCAGCAAGCACGGTTTGGTCTTTTAGCCATCCGGTTGGCTCGGTTATTCGCATCAACAGCTTTGTAATAACGCCTGCCCCGATTACGCTGAACTTTCCGTGAGATTGTAGAAGGGGCACGATTCAGTGCTGCAGCGATCGCACGAATGCTCATTTTGGCTGACAGGCCGGCTCGTATTTCCTCGCGATCAGACAGCGTCAGATGAGCCTCTGCCCGCTTGCGAGCACCGGGTTTTATGCCCCCCGTATCTCTCAGCATTGTGAAAATTGTTCTGGGTTGTGAGTCCAGAATTTCAGCTATCTCGCTAAAGCCTGTCCCACTCTTCCACAGGTCAAAATCAAACGCTTTCTCTTGTGCTGTAAATGTACGCCTCATCCAACGATCCTCCGCAAGCGCATGTTTTCACATGGTTGTTGCATTGACCAATTGAATCTACAGTAGCCTTTTTTAATATTTCGTTCTTCATTTCAATCCATTGTAGTTTTTTCTTCAGTTCACGTATTTCGATTTGTTCCGGTGTTATCGGAGAGGATTTTGGTGTTTTGCCCTGACGCTCTTCACGCAGTTGCTTGCCCCATTTTGTCATCGTGGAAAGACCGACATCCATAGCCTTAGCGGCATCAGAGATGGTGTAGTTTTGATCGACAACAAACTGAGCGGATTCGCGTTTGAATTCAGGACTAAAATTTCTTCTTTTCATTGGAGCACCTGTATTATTCTGAGGTGAGCATATCACCTCTGTTCAGGTGGCCAAATTCAGTAAACCACTACAGGCCTGTCTGGAATATACCATTCAGTTAGTGGGGAGTAGAGGGGATGGTATAAGACATTTTGTGCAATGGCTTAAGCTTCAAAAATTCGAATCAGAACTCAACATGCAGGCTTCAGGGACCGCAGGTTTTCAGATAAATATGCAACAGCTTATTATCGGAGAACTGTTCCATCTCTCAATCGCGAAATAGAAAGTTTGGCTCTACAACATTCTCAGCATGCCCCCTCCCCTTTCAGGCTGAACCTATTGCTATCATTATCTCAGAGGGATCTCGATATTCTCCCTTACCCATGGTAAGAAGTTTTGATGTTGGATAGTCGTTAAAGCAGACATCAGCAGAAAATTATTCAAGTGCTTTAGCTATGAACACGCCATATCCAGATTTATGTCTAAAAATTGTTTTTTACGCATAAGCGCAGCGTACCTGATAGTGACACTCCTTCTGACTCCATATCTTTTACAAAACAATTCGGGATAAGTAATAATTATGAAGTATGGAATGCGAAGTGTTAAGCATGAGGTGTTAAGTATGAAGTCTACGGTGCTTAGGTATAAATTATGACATTTGAAGCAGAGGTATGAGGTGTGAGGTGTGAGGTATGAGGTATGAGGTATGAGGTATGATATCTTACTTATAGCGATTTACTTGTTTATAGTTCTCTCTTTCTCCACCTTTATCTTTCCTAACCATTTTGTAAACACGCATTATCTTGCCCAGTAAGGTAGTGTTCCTCGTTATATCTAAAGCCTTGCCTATCTCACACTTCGCACACATTATTTCATACTTATGAAGTACCACTTTCAATGCACCGTGTATCTAAAATATTCACGGGTCAAAATCATAATTTTTCGCATAATCAAAAGTGGCATAGATGCAAACAGACCGCCAGGTGAAAGAAAAGATTAAACAGGTTAAGCTACAGTCATAACTCATATCCATGAACTCATAAGTAACAACGAATAATTATTTATTCATAATGATTAATTCATACATTATAAGAATGGCATGGCCAGGTACGGTTCCCATCGTTTAAGGATTTAACTCACATAGCACTTAATAAGTATGAATTCACACTTATCAAGTAATATCGACCTGACATTACCCCTATTACAACTCAATACTGCCGCAAAACCATTAGTTTAGCGTCGGGTTCGCAAACATGTTTTCTAAAGCAACTAGAATTAGTACGGTAAATCAATAAGTTAATGGCTTTCAGCACCCAGTCAAAAAGCATATCTAGATAAAGAATAAGTATGAAAATAATAAATATTAATTCATACTTATTACTAATGAAGTGTTACTTGTGATTTATGAGGTGCGAAGTTTAGCTGAAAGAAATCAGTTAAAAAGATAATTAGAAAGAGATTGGGGATGGAAAGAGGCAAGTTTTGAGTGCGAGTCAGACTTACTATGCATTAACCTGGCACTGGGAGTACTAAAAGACCAATGCCATTTAAGGTCAAATCAACTCTTTTTAAGATAGGCGTCGAGCGCCTCACGGATAATTGCACTAACACTTTTTGGTGCAATACCATTTCGCTTATTGTTTAAAGCAAGATCTTCAATCTCACGCAGCGTGTGCTGAGGTAATGAGATGGTCGTTCTAGTTAGTATCTCCTGAGATGGTTCAGTAACAATTTTCTCATCACCGTAAGGTCGATCTGCTAATCTGTTGGCCAGCGCATCAGCTTCAGCTTCGGTAACAATACGACGATTTGAAAAGGGAGGTTTTTTTAGGGCCATTAGAATACCTCTTTCAGCAACGCCAGCACTTCTGCCTTGGCTTTTTCGTTAGATGTTTCCAACACAGATTTACCTTCAGACATCACATCACGGTAAACCTTTCGGTAGCAGGCGGTAGCAGCCAAGGGAATGAGCCCTTCAAACTCACGGACATACTCCAGAAACTCATGCCGCTCATTGCCCTGAAGTAATGGGTTAGTTGTCGCCATACTCTGATAGCAGTAAGCCTTAAGCTCAGGATTCAAATCCCGCATACTTTCCAATTGCTGCTGCAGCTCTACCATAGTATCAAGATCTAACTGCGAACACTGGTGAGGAGCGATTATCTGATGTGCAACGGTACCGCCAGTGATCAATTCCCGACTGTTGCGCCCAGCGACATCCACTATGACATGGGTAAACTTTTCATCCAGGCTTCTCAGCGTTTGAGAAATGTTGTCTCTTTTCTCAATCAGGGTAATAGATGGAGTAATACCGGCTGCTTCACGCTCTGCATACCAACGTGAAGCAGAACGCTGGACATCGGCATCAACCAGACATACGTCGTCACCACGCAAAGCTAAACCGACTGCCAGATTTATCGCAGTCGTCGTTTTGGCTGCCCCACCTTTATTGCACCCAATTATTGTGATCATTTGTCACCTGCAAAATAGGAAATAACATTGCATAAATAATACTCCATAAAAAACAAATGTGAAGTAATATTCTATACTTAATATGTGTGAAGTATTACTTATGATGTTAAACCAGCCCATTCCACATGAAGCAGAGCAAAATCTAACTATCTGAATTTAGGCTATTTAGTAGATTTTTGTGGATATGGCTATCAGATAGAAGCGGTTGCTAACTCGTGTGCTAGCAGACTAAAAATGAGCATTTCCTGAAACCGTCGTGAACAACATTTGTTGAAAGAAGTAAGCTAAGCCATGGCGTTCTTAAAGAACTCACTATCCAAAAACGACAATCTCGTCCTTAATCTCACCGCAAAAACTGGAAAGAGTAGGGGATAAAATCGCTGTAAAATTTTAGCGCCTATTATCGCCTGGCGGTCAGGCGTACACACCGGTATTACCTTCTTCAACCACTCGCCAACAAACGCAACATGCTTCTCGTTGCCAATCGTCAGTGGGAGCCACTGCTTTTCAAATTGAGTAACAAACTTGAGTGCCCCATACGTCATTAGAATCATTAATGAAGGACATCATCGTTTTCAAAAGTATGGGTTTAAGCCATTGACCACTGTTCCCAGCCCAATCCACTGACTCCATATGAAATACAACCAAGATAGTTACGAGATTAAAGATTGTTCTACTGCTCAAAACTAGAGGACAGAGCAGAAATAATTATGGGCAAAAACGCTTAGTCAGAGGCGTATTGCATCCATAGTTTAAGTCCTTCAGAACAAACAATAAGACAAGAAAGGTCTGCAAAAGTGACACTGTCGCAAAACTTAGTTCTTAACCCGCAACGCTCAAAAGTCTATCAATAATGCCAACCACTATACCGAGTATGTATCCACTGTAGTGAGTGTTGTGGTTCATCCACGCACAATATCCACTACAGTGAGTGATAACCGCTATAGTGAGCAATAACCACTATAACGAGTAAACCACTGTAGTGAGTTAAAGAGCATGTTTAAAATGAACCAAAATGAGAACAAAAGAAGTTAGTGGATACTAACTCAGTTGGAAAGCGGCCTTGCAGGTTAGTAAGTACTAGGGGGGTAGGGTGCCAAAACCTGGCTAACCACTATAGTGAGTAAGATCTACTCGCAATAGTGGATGGCTGATATTGGTTCACGCTAGTTTGCTTACTGCAGTGGATAGACTTCTCACTGCAGTGGTTGGGTTGCACACTACAGTGGATAGCTATAAATTTTTTGATGAAAACGCCACAAACTTATCGCCCGTGTAGCAAGGCGCTATTTCTTTCCTTTCCGAAGCTGCTCAAGCAACTCCAGCTCCTCTTTTGTGAGCATAACCATCTCACGCGGCGCACTCGTTTCAACATCATGTTCTAGAGGTGCATCAAGAACTTGGTCGTCGTCCAAAGTATCATCACCAATACCTGTTGGGATCTGAGCAGGCCGTAGCTTGGGCCGCCTATAGTGGATGCAAAAGTAGACGGCTTTACCCCGTTTGACCTCTGTATAGTCGAGATACCCGATCCCCTTTAGCTGTTCCATCGCTTTACGGACTGTTGCGTTCTGGGTGATGGTTCGTGAAGTCAAATTAAGGCGAGCACGCAAGCGCGACATAGAAATGGGAGCAGGATCCAGAGGAAGGCTTTCAATAAAAGTATAGAGAGCTTGAGCGGACTCCTTGCGGGAAAGTTCATTGATGGCTCTAAGTTGGAGAAGAACCTTTTTATCGAACTGATAGAGCTCAAAAATTTTCGGGTCAGCTTGCAGCTCGACAACGTCCTTTTTTGGGCTGTATTTAGCAGATTGAACAAGGTGAGTGACGTAGTAATCACCTTCCTTGTTCGAAAAAGACAAGGTGTTAGTGGCAATACGCTCTAGAGAGGCCTCCAGACGCGCTCTGAGCTTCGCAGACGAGCGCGCAGAGGGAATGCCACATAACTTGGCAAACTCTACAAATGGAAGGTATACAGAGTCTCCTAGGACTTTATGCTTGGCAAAGGCGTGAATTATGCCAACCCACGTCTTAAAATCATTATCCATATCAAGTCGCGCACCAGTGATCTTGATATTTTCATATCCCTCTGACTTCACGATCGAGAGCTGCTTCAACTCAGAAGTCACATCCATCGAGTTCATCTGACCTTTACGGCCTCTAGCTGTCGACTTCAATGTAGGTACAAATAAGCCCAACCGCATCAACGCAACTGGCTGAACCGTGTTATTGCTGTTAGGAACCAGAGTAACAAGTTCACCTGTACGCTTATCGGTTTCAGAGAAAGCTTTAGCTATCTCTATGTTTTTAGGCTCATTTTCAGGCATTTTCTGATCTCACAAGAAATGTGGGTAAGAGGCTCACTGGGCACAATATAGTGGATACTAACACTCACTATAGAGGTTTTACTACATAACATAGTGGATACTTTGCTAATTACAGTGGTTGTTTTACTAACTACAGCGGTTGGCGATCACCCTCAAACATAGACAGGACAGGGCTTCCAGGGGTGCGGGGATCTATTAGGTTCTTAAAGGTTCTATTTGGATCTTATTATTGGATCGAGTGCAGGGATAAGTTTAAAAACAGAACGTTAGCGCTATTCGCCATGATCATTTCAACCAATACACTATCGATAGACTGCAGTGCAAAAGCTGTGAGCACTACTTTAAGCCTATCGCCGCAGGCTTAAATTTTAATAATTTTTTCAGATAGTTATCTGTCTAATCGCATCCTAGAGTTACACACAATAAAAAACGTTAGTTACTCACTATAGTGGTTTGGTTTACACACCAGCGAAGTTAAGTTGCTACCTATAGCGGTTGGTTTACTCACTACAGAGGTTAACTTGCTGTATATAGTGGTTAGCTATGTGGATTAAAGCCTTACACACCAAGGGCTTCAGCCAAGCGGGGATCTCTTTTGATCTGTTAGATGATCTATATAGGAACTATTATTAGATCTAGCCTGTGGAAAAGTGGATAACGTGAGAAATCGAGACAGTGAGTTATTGGATCCGTAAGTAACATTTAGGGTTTCTTTCATGTATTCAGAAGATCTGTGCTTGCGTCTTTTCAGTGCTTAATGTGGGAACTGAGTGTAAGAGTTTTCCTTAGCAACTGGCTAAATTACGCTTCCTCGTCACTGCTGTTCGTTCCTCGCTGCGCTGCGGTACGCCTCAGCCGTTCCTGTGGCGAGCGTTGTGATTAAAGGTTTATCTACTTTCAAATAATCTAATTAATAACTTTGGTGCGTGCATAACTGGAAGGAATTAACAGAGCTTCATCAATCAGGTCAGGTTGAGATACCGAGTTCAGCGTGGAGACTTATAGCTTTATTCAAACTATCAAATAACGATGATTCCCAACTCATAAATAGTCCAATGTTTTAATAAAAGGAGTAAAAAATCTTTGGAGATTGAAAGGATGCGATCAACTTTTTGTATGCTTTTAGTATGTAAGACAAATTAAGGCAATTGCTATGACATGCCCTTATCAGGCTCTGAAAGCTAAACAATTAATATATAACTACTCAGTATGATTATTTATAAATACTCATATTGAGTATTTTAATTGATTGATTAATAGAAATGAGTCATTATAGATACTCATTTTGAGTAACTAAGGGTATGCTATGAGAAAGATTGGGTGTGATGACGGTTCAACGAATGTAAAACTTGCCTAGCTAGAGGGCGATGCAATTTGCACGTCGGTATCGGCAGTCGTGAGACATACAATTACGAAATCGACGGTATCAAGTACACCTTCGATGACGTTAGTCATCAGGCAATCAATACCACGAATATCGAGTATCAATATGGGGACACCAACCTGCTCGCCGTTCACCACGCTTTATTGACGAGTGGGCTTGAGCCGCAGCCGGTCAGTCTTACTGTGACTCTGCCTATCAGCGAGTTCTATACTTCTGACTGCCAGCAAAATGACGTCAACATTCAGCGCAAAATTGACAACCTGCTGCGGCCAGTGCTGCTGAATAAAAGGGACGTCTTTACCATTGCGAGCGTCGAAGTCATGCCTGAGTCACTTCCGGCCGTATTGACCCAGCTGGAAGAAGCGGGCGTAGGCCCACTCGAAACCTCGTTGGTTATCGATTTGGGCGGTACCACGCTTGATGCGGGCGTATTAGTTGGCCAGTTTGAAGACGTCAGTGCGATCCACGGTAATTCAACGATCGGCGTATCGATGGTTACGCAGGCCACTTTGACAGCATTACGCATGTCCGAGAGCGACACCAGCGCCTTCGTGGCAGACCAACTGATTCAACGTCGTGATGACCGCGCTTTTGCCGCCACCGTTGTCAATGACGAGTCAAAAGTGGACTATGTTCTTGAAACGATTAGTTCTGCGATTGAAAAACTGGGACAGCGAGTGGTCAATGAGTTGTCCGGGCATCGTCATGTGAACCGCGTGTGGCTGGTTGGTGGCGGTGCGTCACTTATCGAAAACGCAGTTCGGCGCGCGTGGAAGCTGGCTCCAGACCGAATTGTGGTCATCAATGAGCCGCAGCTGGCGCTGGCCCGCGAGCTTGTTTTACTTTAACTGGAAGGAGCGTTGCCCGTGGCCGACAAGAGGAAAAAATTCACAACTTACCTAAATCCTGAAGAGGATGAGCAGGATGCGAAAGCGCTGGAGATCATCGAGTCGGTCCCCCTGCGCGGTCGCGGGGAGTTTTTCCGGGCGGCGCTAGTTGGTGGAAGTGCGTTATACCAGCTGGATAAACGTATCCCATTTTTGGTCACTATGTTGTTTGATGGACGCCTTACCGCTGACCAGCTGGTCTCCATCATCCAACAGACCACGGGCTGGCAGCCAAGCACGGCAAGCATTGCTGAGGTTATTGCTGCATATCGCAATGATATCGGCTTGCCGGAGGAGAAACCGGTGGAAGATGTCAGCACGAAAAAACCCGGGCAAGCGCGTGATAACTTTCGGAATTTAGTTAAAAAGCCTTGATGCTGTTTTGCAGCCTAAGAGAAGGGCAGGGGAGGAGTAACTGTGAAAGTGATTGAGACATTGAAAGGGATCATTGGGCTGGTTCCACTTACCGGCAAAGAACGCAAGAGCGCAGGTGAATGGTGCTGGCTTCTCAGTGCGCTTTTTATCGTTCCCTTGCTGTTTTTCTATACTCATTTCGGCGTATTCACCAAAATTTTTCTTCAGTTTTGCTGGGCGATTGTCGCTATTCGAGCTGCATTTCTGACGTCTGAGAGCTGGCAGCAGAAAAGGAAAAAATAGCATCAGGATGCCAGCTTCGCAGCATGCATACACATTCAATGCCGGCCTCTGTGCCGGTTTTTTTGTGCCCATAATCACCGCGGAGTGTAAGCAATCCTATTTGGCAGCAGGCGAAATTACGCTTCCTCGTCACGACTGTTCGTTCCTCGCTCCGCTGCGGTACGCCTCAGCCGTTCCTGTGGCGAGCGTTGGGGGTTTGATAAGGACTCATTTTGTATGTTTCGAACGGAGAGAGTGACACTAGGTCGGTGTTGCAGAATAGTGATGTGTTATTCGTCCATCCTTGGACATCCACGATATCAGTGTTGATTGTAGTTGCGTAAGTTATCCTGCTGCTTGCAGAGCGCGTCGAGCAGGATTTTGGTCAGGCTGTGATTGCCTTGACTCAACGCCTCGTCGATGGATTCCCACTGCCTGTCGCGGCCGGGGAAATCAACGCGTTCAGCAATGGATGCTTCAATGAGTACCTGCAAGTTAGATGGGAGATTGCGTAGTTGGGCTGGTTTGTTGTCGTACATTTTCACGGCTTTCCATCGCTATTAAAAAATAAACTGATATGAAAGAGCTGGCACTCGAATTAGGCAGAGGAATTCACGGCGGACTATCCGCTATTTTCGCTGAGCCGATCAACAAAGCCTGCATGTACTTCGCGAGCTCAAGCTTATCCATATCACCATCCTTCTCGAACGCCTCTTTTCCCTCTGCGAACACTTTATCTGCCTCACTTCTCAATATGTCAGAAGTGGTTTTTTTGTTTTGATAGCTTGAACCATACGCTTGCAGAAAGTCTCACCGTTGGCCATCTCTTCTTGTGCATCCTTAATGCTTTCAGGTGTCGAGATTGTTGGAGAAATACTGCTATTGAAGAACTCCGTAGTCGCTAGTGTATGACAAGGTGATTTTGCATGAGCCAGAGATACGCAGCTGGTCATTGTTAAGATAAAAATTAGTTTGTGAGCTGTTTTCAAGATTACCTCCCTTTAATAATGATCAGGTTATCGGCCTGTGAACGTATACCATTAACAAGACGCTCTAATTACCTATCCCTGACCTATTAACAGGATTCAAAAAACAGCTGTAAAAGCAAACTGACGTTCGAATGCCCACCTTCAATAAATGATGTCGTAAAACTCCGCTCTTTATGCCGTGGCCACGCCACGGCGGATGTCAGCGCCGTGCCTTCACTGTAGCCCTGCCGCTGCAAAAACAAGGGTACCGCTGGCGCCGACGTCCTCGCCCGTTCTCACCGAAAACGGTGCATTCAGCCCGTTTTCGTCTGCGCTGCGGCCTGCGGCGTCGCCCTTGTTTCCTCCGCTTTTCGCAAGGCTGTCGTGGCGGCACGGCGTAACTGGCGCCGCACCTTGACGGAGGATCTCAACATGAATACTGCATACACCCTTATTGTGCGCCACTGCCATAACCAGCTGGTCGCGCGCGGCTGGCCCGCGTCTATGGAGATCTCGGCTAACCTGAGTTACAGGCAGGGTGACGGCGTCGCATTTTACGGTCGCCTCGATACCCATGCGTTACTCGCTTTACTGCCTGCTTTGGCAGTGAGGGGCGTGATAACCGAGGCGGTCGCCGGTGAACTGCGCGCCGTGATCAGCAATAGCGAGTTTTCAATGTCGCTTTGCCGGACTTCACTGAGTAGCCGTTACTCGCACGCCGGAACCATTTCCCTTGAATATGATGATTGCCCGGACGCCATGACCGAAGGCCATATTGACCGGATTTTCAGGGCGCTAAGAACGGAGATTAACGCCGTGTGTGGCAGCGTCGCGGCCGACGGCTATCGCCTTATTGAGGCGATCAGCCCCTCTCTGCGACCAATTTTGCTTGAAAGGCATACGCGCCATTTTATGGTGAGCGTAATGGAAACTGAGCCTAACGACGATGCCTGCGCCGGCTGGGATCATGAGATGCAGGATAGCTATCTCGATGCCATTTTGAATAAAAATGCCACCCTGTGTACGCTGGAAATCAGCGTTCGCTGCGGTGATATCGGTCGCGTAATAGGCCGGACGTGGGTATCAGACGTGTTGCGGTTGCCCGCCGAGCCGTTGCGAAGCTGGTTTGTGCGGGACTGGATGCGCGATGCCCTCGATGAGGCGCGGGAAGAAATTGCCAGCATGCTGTTGGCCCTCCAGTCGTTCCGACCGGCGGCCTGATACAAAGAGCGACCGGCGCTGCCGGTCGCCTCTGACTCACTGGAAAATGACGTCGTTTCACTCCGCTATTTTCTGGTTTTCCGCCCTGAAGGGCTGCAAACCTACTAAAAACGCTCCCCTGTAAACCTGCGTGGTGACGGCTAACGCCGTGCCTTCACTGTAGCCGGGCCGCTGCGGCTGCAAGGGTTCGCGTTGCCGCTATCCTCGCCCGTTCGCACTCATCCTCTCCGCGCTCTTCCCGTCGCTCGCGCGTTCAATATTCACTTGCTCGCCGTTCAGCCCGCCTCGTTCCTTCGTTTGCGCTGCGGCCTCCGGTAGCGCCCCTGCATCCTCCGCTTTGCGCCCGTCTGTCGTGTCGGCACGGCGAAAGCCGGAATCGCTATCCCATAACCTGCGGAGGAATTTTTATGAGCACTACTGCACCATCGGTATACGTCGGCACGTACCACAAATACAACTGCGGCAGCATCTACGGCAAGTGGTTTGACCTCACGGATTTTGATGAGAAAGAGGATTTTGACGCGGCGTGCCACGCCTTGCACGCTGATGAAGACGATCCGGAACTGATGTTTCAGGACTGGGAAGGTATCCCGGACGGTCTTGCGTCGGAGAGCAGCATTAACTGGGCATTCATCGAGGCTTACAAGCAGGCGGAAGAAGAGGGCAACGGCGCGGCGTTTTTTGCATGGGTTGAATACACAAATGAGTGTGATTACGACGCATTTTTAGATGCCTATCGCGGGCAGGCAGAAAGCGAAGAGGATTATGCCTATACCTATGTTGAGGATAACGGCCTCCTGAACGAGGTGCCTGAAAACCTTCGCAACTATTTTGACTATGAAGCCTATGCGCGCGATCTGTTCACCGGCGGGCTGACTTTCCAAGACGGGTATGTATTTTCGGCTTAATGATACGCGCTGCGGGCGATGGCCCGCAGTAGTTAAGATGCCCACCAAAAGCTTGAACGCCCGGCGCGCGAGGCCAGCCAATGTAACCAGTTGGTCGTGTTGCCTGCGGTATCAACGCGGCACAGCCCTGCGGCTAAATCCACCTCGGCAATCGTGCCAATGCGGACCAGATTGCGCAGCAGGCGCATAGCGTCATGTAAATCAGGGGAAGTATCAATGCATAAAAGAATGCTGCCCTGTCAGGCAGCATACAATTTGTGGCGGGTTGGCTATCGAAGGTACAACGCCGAGCGAAAGCGGCTAAATATTGAGAATTAGGCAGTAAGAAAACTTAGTTTTTATGAGATACGATGAGATAGGTTGAGTTGATAAATATGTTAAGAATATATTGCTCCAAAATCTGATTTAAATTTAGTTATGTAATTCAAATCAATAAGAGTATTCAAAAATAGATAAGCCCGGAACTATTGTAACGCTCCGGGCTTCTTACTTAAGATTCAATTATTGAGGATGGTGTTATTTATTCAGGTTATTCGGTTCAGCGGCTGAAAGAAGCCCCCCTAGAACAGGCTTAAGAACTCCGCCGAGATTCTTACTAAGATCAGGAGAGACAATGTCAATAGCACCCTGTATAGCATCAAGTAAACCATCGAGCAAGCCACCACCGCTGACGGCCTCAATCTCTTCTAAGGAAAGTTCGCGTAATCCAGTTTGATTTTGCATGGTACACCTCGTGATTATTTTATTTCAAAGCGTGTAATAGGAGTTATGTAAGGGTGTAAGACAAGTTCTCATCAGCAACCGATACATTAATAAACATAATATATATATTAAAAAAAACAATTCTTGAGAAAGTCATGAACCACAATCCTTTCATGAAGTGAGTGAAATATTTCATGAAATTTTTTTATATTTTTTTTGACGCAGGGTTTCCAAATGAATTTAATAAGAGTACTAATTCATTTAATAGGTAATTAATCATTAAATTTAACGTGAATTTCGATATCACCTTCCATTCAGCTAAGAGTAGAAGCATTTCCTCTTCAACAATTGTCAAATCTTCGGCATCCAGCCCCAGCAAAGGACGGGCCTCATATTTTACCGGCTCGGCTTTCAGTGATGGCCTGTCGCGCAGCCCGTAATGGTGAACCTGTGCCATGCGCTGCACCTGCCCGGTGAACTCGACCACCGCGTCATTGCCGGTGCCGACCGCTTTTAGAAACTTATTGGTGCGCAGCTTGCTGAACATCTCCCGCTTAATGCGGCCCTTTTTCTTGCGCAGGGGCTGGGAACGTCTCGGCACATAGGGCTTGCCGTCCGGCCCTACCTGCCGCTTTATTCGCTCCTGTTGATTCTTGCGCACGCGCTTCGCAATGGTTGCCGCCATGGCCTTACGGCTTTGCGGTGAAAGGGCCGCAATCAGCGCCGCCAGCCTGCTGTCGAACGCCGTTAACTCACTCATTCTACTGGCTCACCAGCTCGCCGTGCAGGTACATCTCACGAGGCTTTTACACATCCTCCGGTAAGGGTGGCTCGGGCATGTGATTGACGTGCAAGCCGCTGTCTTGACACTTTGCGCTGCCCGGAAAAATATCCGCAAACTGATGTAAATATTTCTTCGTAATAAGTATCGTAAAATCAACTAAGTACACGTTTCCATATCATATATATTTGTTGGCTATGTCGATTTTTTTGTGCCTTTTATGATGTTCATCTCAGGCCAACGTCTCTGGACCCGACCACCTTCGGCTCCCGACCGGCTGCGCCGTCCGGTCGTCAGGCCACACTCCGCTAACCGGCTGCGTGCCGCACCCGCTAGTCTCCGCCGAACCCCTGCGGGTTTCGTGCCTACGGCTAGTGTCCGATGGAGAAGGTCAACCCCCGCAGCTGGCGGACGCCAGCGCGCTAACCGCACCGGCACTAAAACCGCCGGTGCTTTGAGGCGCAACGCCGTTTCGCTTCGCGCCTCGTCGTTGCGGCGAAACCCTGCTCAATGCCGCACCCGCGCTGGCATACCGTTTAAGACCCTTCGCCTGGGCTGATAACAACACAGTCCTCCTCGCTGAACAGGGTAAATGCACTCGCTGTCATTTTTTGGCGGCCACTTCGTTAGACCTTCAAAAAATGCCGCTCGCCCTGTTCATCTTCGTCAGCCCGCGTTGTTTACGCCCTTGCGGCGAGGTTCTCAAACGGGTGATGGCATCACAGAGGGAGCCACACAGCAGGTTCCCGCAAAACGTCAACACCGCGGCTCGGAAACTCAACGGGTGATGGGGTGTTAAAACCAAAAACAAAAGGAAAGCGCAATGAGTGAACAAGAACACGTTCTTTTACCAGAGGGGGAATTTACCCGCGAACAGGCCAATGCGGTGGCGGCGGCTTATTCAAACGTGGCGATTGAAGACGATCAGGGGACGCATTTTCGTCTGGTCGTGCGTGTCGATGGGGAAATGGTGTGGCGCGTTTGGAATTTTCAACCCGAGGCAGGGGTATGGCTTAACCGTTATATCACACACTGCGGTGTAAGAAAGCAGTAAGCAGTAAAGGTGCCGGACGGTGGGCGTCCGGCAGACATAAACTAATCAATGAGGTATCAGCTATGTCAGTTAAAGAGTCTAAAGCAAAAAACGGCAAGAAATCCAGCGCTAACGACGCAAGCGCGGTCATGACCGACGACATGCAGCGCGCGCTCGAGCAAACGCCAATCACCTATATGCCGCTCTCCGCGCTGGTGAAATCGCCGCTCAACGTGCGCACAATCCCGTACTCCACTGAGTCGGTTTCCGGTCTGGCCGAGACAATTTTCACCCTTGGCCTGTTGCAAAATCTCGTGGTTCACGCCATGCCCGAGGGCATTTACGGCGTGGCGGCGGGCGGTCGCCGCCTGTCCGCGATGCAGCTGCTGGTTGAGCGGGGTTCATACCTGCCGGAGCATGAGGTTGCGGTAAAAGTCGTCGCGGAAGATCTGGCCCGCGCCGTGTCCTTGGCTGAAAACTCCAACCGTCAGGACATGCACCCCGCCGAGCAGATCGTCAGCTTTCGCGGCATGGCCGAAGAGGGTAAAACCGCCGCACAAATCGGTGCGCAGCAGGGTTTCAGCCCGCGCCACGTCCAGCGTATGCTGAAACTGGCGGGGCTGGCACCCTCCATTTTAGAAGCGCTGGCGAAGGACGAACTGACCACCGATCACTGTCATGCGCTGGCGCTGGAAGACGATCAGGCCCGTCAGGTCGAGGTGTTAGAGGCCGCACGTAAGCTGTCCTACAACTCGAAACCCGAGGTTTACCGCATTCGTAACCTCATTACCGACAGCGAAGTCTCGACCGACAGCGACAAATTCCGCTTTGTAGGCGAAAGCGCCTTTAAAGAGGGCGAAATTCGCCGCGATTTGTTCAGCGCCAACGAGGGCAGCTACGTTAACAGTGCGTTACTCAGCATGCGTGTCGATCAAAAATTACAGACCCTTGCCGATGCGCTCCGGCAAACAGAAGGCTGGGCGTGGGCGCTGGGAAGAACCGCCGTGATCTGCCGTCGCGGCGAGGATGCGGCCCTTTATCAGGTGCTGCCGGAGCCGGAGCCAGTCTATACGGACGCAGAAAGCGAAAGGGCGGCGGCGCTGCACGACATGCTTGATGCCGACGTGAACGCCGACGGGGAGGCACTCAGCGACGAAGAATCTCACCGCATGTTTGACGAGTTACAGGCTATCGAAAGTGCCGCGCAGTCCCGCGCTTACTCGGCAGAGTCTAAAGCGACGCTGGGCGTGGTCGTTTCTTTCAGCACCGATACCGGAGAGGCGTGTATCCAGCGCGGCGTGCTGCGTCTGGAGCCTCAGACCGAGGAAGAGCAGGGCGCACAAACGCCCGACAACAACTCGGTTTCACGCATTTACACGTCCGAGCGTGAAGCCGATCCGATTGACGACATCAGCCTGCCGCTGGTGACGAAAATGACCTCTGAGCGGACGCTGTGCGTTCAGGCGGCACTCATGCAAAACACCCCGACAGCCGTTGCGCTGCTGGCGTGGAAGCTCTGCAAATCCGCGTTTGATTTCGGCGGCTATTCCGATAATCCGCTGCAAGTCCGTCTCGACTGCTCACTGTCAGCGCTCAGTCGTGAAGCACCGAGCGGCAAAGAGGGGGCGGCCTATCTTGCGCTGATGCAAGAGCAGGAACGGTTAGCGGCGCTTTTACCCAAGGGCTGGGAAAAAGATTTCACCACCTTCTTTACCTTGGACGCTAAGACGCTCATGGCGCTGATGGGATTCTGCACGGCGGTAGGCATCGACGGCGTACAAACCCGCGAATATAACCGCACCTCCAGCAGCCGTCTCGACAAGCTTGAATCCGCGCTGGGCTTTGATATGCGCGACTGGTGGCAACCGACGAAAGACAATTTCTTCGGGCTGCTTTCAAAAACGCAGATTGTGAGCGCGTTGAACGAGGTGGGGGCAAGCGGCGCGGCCCGCGACGCCGAGAAAATGAAGAAGGGGGATGCAGCGGAAAGGGCAGAAGACATCATGGCGGGCAATCGCTGGGTGCCCGTCTGGTTGCAGGGGCCAAAGCCAAAGGCCGAGGCTGAAACCGTCGATACAGACGCCGCGCCAGACGCTGAAACCCCAAACACTGCGAACGCAGCCTAACCAAGGAGGCCGCCCCTGACGGGGCGGCATAACAAGGAATTGCCATGATGAAAACAACCCAACTGACCTATGACGCGCTGATTTGGATGACGCCTGCCGACTACGAAGAACGCCGTGCAGCGGGGTTTGAGTCCCGCAGCGAACTCACGCACGCGGTAATGCGGGAACTGTGCGCCCCGCTTCAGTGGAAAATGAACGGTGAATACCGTCACGAATTTGGCGGCATGTTCCCCGTGCAGTGCCGCTTTACCCCGCCACATGCTCACTATGAGATAGCGGTTTGCAGCTACGGCGAGGTGTCTGCATCATGGTTGATCGTCATTTTGAGCCAACGAGGCGACGGATTTAAGGTATTACGTCGCCTAGACCGCTTCAGCCCGCCGGCGATCAACAACCAGCTTTTGCAAATTGCCCAGCTTGACGTGCAAGGCTATAGCATGCTCGATATCTTCAGCCTTGAGCAGGGGGACGTATTATGATCCCTCGCCATCGTTCACTCGTGCCGTTAAGCCCAGAGCGGCAGGCCGCGATAAAAGCGATCCTGTATGTCGAGGTAAAGCGTGAAGCCGTTGCAGGCTGGAAAGAGGGGGAGGACGACATTCCCTACGCGCGGGCATTTTTCCGTTTTCTCTTCGGCAAAAGTAAGGTCAGCGGCAAGATGCTCAATCGGATCGCCGGTGTGTTCTGGGACCCCAAAGACCGGCGCGGCTCGCTGGGGCAATGGGAAAGCGCCTTTGACGTTTTTATTCGCAGCGAGGGGAGAGAATGCCCGCTGCCTCTGCCTTCGGAACTGGCGAATCACATTTTCCCAGAGTTTGCCTTCTCGCATGCCGACCGGCGGGAGAAGCGCCGTGAAAGGGTGCATCAGGTCTATACGCGCCAGTATCAGAAGCAGCGCAACGATGAGGAGCAGAAGTATCAGGCGCGGGTTGGTCAGGCCGACGTTGAGCTGGCATTCCAGACGCCGGAGACGCTGCGGGCGTGGTATCAGCAGTGGTCACAGCAGGATATTCGTCCAGATGACCTTGATACGATGTTCTGGCAGTGGTCGAAAAGGTTCCCGTCCCTGCGCGACGTGCTGGGTTGGTACGCCTACGGCAGTGAGCCGCTGTGGCGGCTGGTCGATGAGGTCAGCCACAGTGCGATGGAGATGAGCGCCGACGTCAGGGCGCTTGACCAGTGGCTGCTGCCTAACAAATTGGGGCTGCGGCTATAAACGGCTACCGATCATCGATTCAGACCAGGAAGGGGAGGTGGCTGCGCCACCTCTTATCCCCGTTCTGGTTCAGGGGCGCGTTTCTCTCTTTCCTCTCGTTCTCTCCGGGCTTTACTCCTTCTGCTAAATATTCCTCTTTCTATTTCTGGTCTTCGTCATCCTCGTTGGCCAGCTTGTCCTCACCTTCATTAAAACCACCAAAACCACCAAGGGCACAAGCCTGCCCCCCTTCGGCTCCCGACCGGCTGCGCCGTCCGGTCGTCGAGCCCTACTGCGCTAACCGGCTGCGCCGGTAAGCTCCGCGGAATCCCTG
>Ga0153979_1000069_pt1 | contig 18113 bp, 23 predicted proteins | sample TSGA063MetaG_FD_104690 | JGI IMG/M metagenome (GOLD analysis project Ga0153979, IMG submission 104690) | Attine ant fungus gardens microbial communities from Georgia, USA - TSGA063 MetaG | ecosystem: Host-associated > Fungi > Mycelium > Unclassified | place: USA: Georgia, Magnolia Springs State...
CTGTACCTGTTGTCTAAGACATTTCATGACAGTTTCATCTTCTTGGATATTGAGACATCCAAGATTCGTGAGACCCAATATAGGGTTGAGAAAGCCATCCAGGATCTATTGTATCGCATGAGGCTTCACTTTGGTGTCACTCACGGAGTATGTATTACCCCTTTTGCCTCACTGCACCTTCCTCTAAGTATCCCCCAAGCTTACAATCACAGGTATATATGGCTTTTTCATGGACCTATTACACAAGAAAGAGCGCAGCACGGAACATCATGAAATTGTTACGAGGTTGCACGAGACTGGTCATTCCACAGATGAACTTGCGAACAGTGTCTTGGCAGTCATGGTCATCTCTGTGAATCTCTCTCTGACCATGACTAACACGTTCAATCTCTTACTCGGTATTGGCCTCGACGCGAGTCTCAAGGATCTTGCGAAGAGCAGTGACAGCTCTGCATTCAGCGGATATGTTTTGGAAAGCCTTGGTGAATACCTATCCACTCTGATTTGATACCTGTCTAACGATTTCAAAGGTCTTGATCCTGAATTCCGAGGTTTTTACCGTGTTTATACCAAGGATCAAAACATTGGTAGTCATACTCTCAAGAAGGGCGATCGCGTCTTTGTTGATATGGGTGCTGCCAATCAAACCAAAAACGTCTTTACCAGAGCAGCAACATTTGATCATACTCGTTCGTTTTCATCAGTCATCGATGGTGACGGTGCCATCAAGTATCTCGGTCGACCGTTGACTGTCAGAATCGTCTCTGAAGTCCTTCGCGCTGTCTATGCGCACAATAATATTAGGCGTGCTCCTGGAAAATCCGGAATGTTGAAGAGATTCCCAGAGAGCATGAATCCGCAATATTGTCACGCCTATCTTGATAGCAAATATAGCATCACGCCGTGGCCTGGCTCCTCTACTTTCCTGTATGATGCTTAAAAAAAACTAAAATCCATGTAGTTCACCCCAGATGTTAATTCTCTACGAGTTGTTGCATTCCCTAGTTGTTTGGATTGAGTATAATTTGTCGTGAATCAAGACATCCATAATATTTCGTCTCCAAATCCTCATCATTTCGGATGAGTATGTTATTAGGTGCTTAGTAAGCACATAGTTGTGCCACATAGTAGCACTTAGAAACCTCAGTTCAGCACTTACAGGAACTGAGGATTCTTTCTGACAGTTTCCGCCAATCTCTGACCACAATAAACCATTATGATCATTCATTGTTCATTTTTTCTTTTGATAACCTGCCTGGAAGATTGATGTTTGTCTTCGAGCTACGTATTTGCCATTAATAGCCTTCTGGAACACAGATTATTATTTCCCACATGTCAAGTGTGTTCACATGCATTGTCTATGTGACCTCAAAGTTTTATTACAGACAGAGATTGATGGTAGCTGTCAGACAAAAGTCTAGATACAATTAGCTACCTTTATATTGTGGGGGTAGCTGTTGGACTACCTGTAGACTAATAGTTTTAGCTTATTTCAATTTCCTTCTCTTTCTCTCTTATCTCTTTTCCCTTCTTTGTTTCTCTTATGTTGTTACCTCTCCCTTAAATATTCTACTAAATCAGACTATTTTGTAGAATTTTACCTCATTATTCCTACTTTGTCATACTACATTCCTATGCAGTTTAAGCATACTATAAAACTGTAGTTAAAAAAGAATAATTCATTTCATTTTTACCTTGCTTCAAGTGTATTGAAGTTGGACTTACGCTTCTTGTTGGAATGAACTGGAACTCCCATGCACTCGGAACAAAGAATTGACAAGGTTTAGCTCCCAACTTGGTGGGATGTAGGATAGAAGTGGAAAGTTAAGCATTTGGACAGTAGAAGGCCTTGTAGTCAAGGGGAGCAATATGCATATATTCAACGCATTGTAACCTCTGACCTCAGTCATATACCATTGTGGGTAACATCTGAGCTACTACATTTATTAAAGTGAAGAACAGCCCTTGTTAAGACTTTGGACTTTAAGAAAGAATATGTGTTTTAACCTACCTAAAAAGGATTAGTAGTAGTACAATTGTACTCTGAGGTAACATACTATTAGGGGCAAGTGTAGGAGCAGGCACAACTCACTATTGAGGCCAAGCCCCCCAAGAAGAATTCCCTTCCTGGAGTCGAACCTGACAATTTGAGTGAATTTGAGTGAAAAGAGAGGGCATGTGAAAAGTTGAACTATGTGTTAGCACCATCATTCCCACATTCCTTCTTGTGTTGTTATGCTGAAGAGGCTGTTTACACTAGGGTGTGAAGATATCAAGTGTTAACATAGGCTTTAAGTTGAAACACATATTCAACTGTGCAGTCTAGAGTCTTAACATAATAGTAGAAATTGACAATCTCATGATATTCCTGAAACAAGTCACAACATGCTCTTGTATGACTATAAATAGAAGTATTCAATGGAAGAAGCACCAAGCAAGCAACTAATGTTCTCTAGTGCAGTAAAAGTAATTGGACCAAGGGTCAGTAAGGCACCCAAATTGATCCATAGAAGATCAATCTGGTAGTATATCTAGTCTTAGTAGTCAAGATAGTTTGCACAAGGGACTTGAGCACATGAACTTCCACTAGACATTGATTGACTTGCTTTCAACAAGTGGAACATGTGTATTCAGGTACAGGTTGTTGCAATTGTTGCAAGTAATAGTGGAGGTTGGGATGTCAAAGATATTCTGGTTGAAGGATAGTTTGCATTTGTGCAATACAGATGTTGATTGCTTCCTGATACTAGTTGGGGTTTACTTGTGTGAAGCATACATGGGCCAGTCTGAACTAATCATGGAGGCAGGAGAGATGGAGATATGGCTGCAATCAATTAACCTATTTCATAACAAAGTAAGCACACCATACTGGTGATGTTAGGAGAAATGTACAGGTAAGGTACATGTAACATGTGCAGATCTCACAGTTGAGAACATTTTCAACCTCTGAAGATTTCTGTTATAGAAAGAGTTTTTGAATATTTTATTCTAGTTTGGTAACCTACCAAGACATATCAAACTTACCTCCTGACAAACAGGTATCAACTTGTAACTGAAAACAACTCCAACATTAGTCTGTTTTGTATATACATACCATTATCAAGTTATATGTCACATAATAATGTGATACAATCTTTCCAAGTTCAGTACTCTGGAACCATCCAGATGCATGTTTATATTTGATAAGCTGGCATTTTTCGAGTAGCACTGCAGTAGAGCAAATAATATCAGTATGTTTTTGTACAAGTATAGGCTCTTCTCAATCATTGACACCAACATCATACAATCCTGGATCTTTCAGCATTCTCACATACCTGCCAATTCATCAAAATCTTCTTAAAAAGCCAAAGAAAAGACTCACAAGTATGTGTAGCCCAACCATTGTACTGTCTCATCCTGGTTCCTTGCCATACCAAGTATGATCTGTGTATTTAGATTGTCCACCATCTTACATACAAACTATCTTTCAATGGACAGCTATTAGTTCAACAGACTAAAAAGGGCAGACAGAGGTTTGAATCCTTACAATTTCCACTCTCCTTCATAAGGATTTCTTATGTTACAGGTTTAACAAATTGGATAATAGTTTCTTTGTTGACAGTCATATCCCTGAGGAATTAGCAGTTTTCACAGCTTCCTTGCAAGAGTGGACAAAGACAAGGGGCTGATTGAGAACCTTTTTATAGCAGACTTGGTTCATAACTTCTCTGTGATACCAATGAACTACAGTTGGAGACCACAAGGCTGGTAAGTTGATTACAGAGAGGGTTTATTGAATGGTGCTAAGTTGTTAGGGAAAGGCATTTATCATAGAGATGGAGCCTCTATCATCTTGGTATCAATAGTCTATTGCATGATTGCAAGCAAATAGGAGCAAGAAAAAAAAAGGATGAACATGATAAGACCCCATTAGCCAGGACAAACCAATGAGTATTGTGCCCTCTAGCTACATTTGTGATGCACCTTCAGTGTTGGTGGTTGGTTGGTGATCATAGGCACCTGGCTTAGTGACCTATTGTGATTGGGTGGTTGGGAAGATGAGAAGAAGCAAGCTTACCATCAATGAGTTTGGTGATATGTTGGGACCTGTCTAGAGTAAGAGAAACACAATATCTTAGCTTATGTGTGATATGTCAGTAAATATATGTAAATAGTTATATAAATCTAGCTAGTTATTTGGTTCCCCTCAGTACAGTTTTTTGTTCTTTATGCTCATCTTCACACATGTGAGTTATGTTTGAAACCCTGGTGCCAGCCATAGGTAAAGAACTAGCTAACATGTAGGGAAACTCAGGAAGCCATTGTGCTAGCCAATGGTAGATTGTCTTTCCTGTTTCTGTAAATGGCACAGCTATCTTGTAACTAATAACACTCACATTGTGGCCTGTATTGGAAATGTTGGGCATACATTGAGGTTATAAATCATCTGCATAATAGGTCAAGGGACCTAGTCTTCCTTTACACTAGTTTATTTCAATTTATTTGCTTCTGACACTTGTTAGGAGGGCCTTCTAACCAATGCCAGAGGTGACATTATAGCATATATACTTTGATATCTACAGTTGGGGATATGGTTGGGGATATGACACTAGGGTTTGCAAGGTCACATATTTTGCAAGGTCATATGTTTCTATCTTGTTATCTGATCTGCTATCATCTGATCCTCCTCATTAGATCACAACAATAATGATGACACCACTTTCCTATTTTGTAATGTCTCTGCCAGAACTGGTAGTTATTGTGGTGATATGCCAAGTACATCAACAGGCACAATGAGCTTCTCAGCTAATGCCAACAAGGATCATGAACAAGATAGAAAAGAGCTCCAAGAACTCAAGTGATAGAGACAGGAGCACTACTCAGTGCATTATCTAATTCCCAAAGGATATACTGGTACAGTCAACCTAGGTTGCTGAGAAGTTCCTATGCCCCCAATCAAACAGTGCAATGTTGTAATGGTCAACTGATCAGTGATTCAGATGAACATAAACAACTTCAACTTAATGGAACAAGGCTTGGATTGTCATGACTTGGCAAAATAGCTAAGTGATTATTTATATTTCTTTTTCTTTTCTTTTCTTTTATCTGGACTTACTATAACAGAAGGAAGTATGGGAAAGTATCATGTAACTAAGTGTCACATGATGGAGTCACATGATGACTGTGGGATAGTAGTGCACAGACCAAGTAGTAGTTGTATAAGTAGTATACTCAAATTGAATGGAAACTCTATCAAGTTCTCCTTGTTAACTCAGATAAGGAATAGGACTAAGTTATCTTGACTAAGTCTTATACTAGGACTTGATAAATCACATCCAGGTACTGTTTGCTTTGAACCCTGCCTAATTTTTTATCTCATCAGATCAACTCTGAACTAGTAGTTATTGCAACTACCAGTCACCTCCATATATAGCCAGGCCCTTGGCTTAAGGGAACTTTGCAGTCAGTTAGGGACTGCAGGTGGAGACACAGTACCAAGCTCAGGTATTATGTTCAAGACATGACCTTGCAATTGAGTGGTGTTAAGTAATATACTTGTATTTGTTCCTAATATAAACTTCATGTTACAAGTGCCTTTGTCATCTATCTATGCAGAGGAGTGACAGTTACTTCTTAGAAGGCCATCTGGATTAGGGATCCTCTCCTTGAGGTAATAGCCTAACCATATTATTAGGGCAGTAGTAAGTAAGGCAGTAGGAATCTGGTTGGGTAAAGATCTTGTACCCCAATAGACATAGTTGTAAATAGTGAGATCAACCATTAACTCCATACCCTCAAGACATCACCATGATGTCTCAAACACAATATAACAAACTCCTGAGCAACTTCCTCAAAGAAAAGCATGCCTTTACTTCATTAAGGACACAGTTAGAAGGAAAATGAGAAAGAGAGTGTTGAGGATATAGAAAGTTCAGGTACCTGGCCCAAAATTGCAGGAATAAGAAAGAAGGAGCAAAGGGGAAATTGATTTCCCAGAATAAATTTGAAGTGTTGGCAAGCAGAGTAATGAGGTATGGAGTAAAAGAAATGATAATCAGAAGACAGGAGATGGAGGAAGTTGTAAGATATTTTAGGTATAGAGGAATAGGCTACCATAAGTGGGAGTGCCCAAATATTGAAGTAGAAAAGAAGAGACAAGAGGAGGTGGTGGTGCATGTGGCCTTGCCACCAGAGGCACAGCAGAAAGAAAAACTGGCATGCTCCTTGTGGAGAAAAGTGCAGAAATACAGCAGTATATAGGGCATGACCCCAAGAAGCACAGCATTAGAGAAAGTAGTGACTTTTGTGGAATGTGGAGGGTGCTAGTACAAAGGTACCAAAATAGAGAAAAATCAAGGGCAAGAATTTGTCTCTGGGAAACAGTTAAAGAATGTGTGCACAAAATACCTAGGGGCATGGAAATGGAGAAACAAAGAAGGAAATAAGAGAAGAGAGAGTAAATTGGAATTCACCAAGTGTGGAAGAAAGGATATAGTGATAGAAGACAAGGTGTCAGAAGAAGAAAAGAGGAAGATCTTGTGTTCAGAATGTAGGACTGGAGAAAAGAAGCCATGGTTGAATTGGGGTGAAGCAGTGTGGCCCAAAGAGGCAGAGGCACAGCAGAGTGATGCATGGGCAGGAGCTCTGAAAAGTATAGCAAAAGAGGAGGGTAAAGATAGAGAAGTCAGGAGAACTTTCAAAATGTTAAGAGAAGTGTGATTGAATATTGGAGTCAAAAAGATAGATACATATGAAGGCATAACAGTAAAAGCACTCTTGGACAGTGGCACAACAGGGATGTTTATAAACAAAAGAATGGTGGCTAGACATGGGTTCAAGCTGCAAAAGTTAGAAAGACCAATACAAGTAAGAAATGTGGATGGGACAAACAACAGTGCAAGAGCAATTATACATCAGGTGGAAGTGAATGTGTATTATAAAAATCATGTAGTGAGAATGAAGATGGATGTATGTAACCTAGGGAAGACAGACATGATATCAGGGATGCCATAGTTATAGGCACATAACCCAGAAATTAACCAGGAAACAGGAGAAGTCAAAATGACAAGATGTCTACCCTTATGTGGTGGAACTAGACAGAAGAAAGAAGAAAAGAGAGTCAAAAGAGAGAAAAGAGTGGCTACAATAGAAGAAGAGAAAATTGTCAAATGGGCAATAAACAATAAAGAAGACTGGGGAAGGGAAGAAGAAGTGGAAGTGAACCACAGGAAAATAGAAAAAATGGTCCCTAAAATGTTTCTGAAGTGGAGAAAAGTGTTTGGCAAAGTAGAATTGGAAAGAATACCAATGAGAGAAATTTGGGATTATGCTATAGATCTCAAGAAGACATTCAAACCACAAGAAAGAAGAATCTATTCTTTATTGAGAAATGAGAGGGAAGAAGTTCAAAGTTTTGTGGAGGATCAACTAAGAAAGAGGTACATCAGACCATCTAAATCCCCTCAAATGTTGCCTGTGTACTTTGTAGGAAAGAAAGATAGAGGAAAGAGAATGGTGATAGACTATCACAACCTGAATGACCAGATGGTAAAGAATACCTACCTGCTCCCATTAACCATGGACTTAATTGATAACATGGGGAGTTGTCATGCCCCAGTATGACCCCTAGGCTTAGCAGTGTATTACTTATGAATTAGTCAGCATACATAAAATGAGACTGTGTTAGTCAGATACCTTAGCTTTGTTCTTCCATAGGCAAAACTTCAGTTCCATTTCCTCCAGAGCTATCTTGCCCTTGACCCTCACAAGTTTCCCTTACATTACCAAGACCTGAGATTGAGGACTGGTACAGTGGTTGGTTCAACCCTTAAGGTTGTAACCTGTCCTCAGCATCAAGTCCCCCTTTCTGCAAATTTTGGTCCTAACAGTAGAACAAAGCTAAAACCCTATACCATCCATGTCCAGACAATCCCCTACCCCAGACTCTTGACTCGAATGGCATATAAGGCAGGAAGCACAATGACCTGCCCCCTCCCGAGGCGCTTCCACTATACCAGTGGAACGGCCCTTTACAGCATCTCAGGCTCGGATTCAGTGAGTGAGCTCCCAAGATCCCCCCAACATCACTACCCTCCCAGAAGAGAATGTTCTTGAACACCTGGAATTGCCTGACATACCTCCCAGATCACCACCAGAACCCCCCTGAGACCCCCAAGCTGAAATTTTGAACCTGGAACTATCTACGGCCCTGCTTGCGCTAGCCCAACAAATAGTTCTCCGCTTGCAGAAAAGGCATAGGGGCATCAGAGAGCCTGACACCTTTAGTGGGGGTAGTGCCAACGACCTTCAGGCATTCATTTTTCAATGCCAAATTTACTTCCATGCCTGTGAAGGGAAATTCAAAGAAGACTCTAAAAAAATATATTTCACTATATCATACTTGAGGAGCATCACCCTAGATTATTTCAAACCCTTTATAAATTAACCCGACCTATACCAGGACATAGATTTCTTGGAGGACTGGGATGCCTTTGTTCAGAAGCTCTCAAATATTTTTGGGTCTTACTCACCTGAAGATGATGACGAGGACACTATTGTAGCCATCTCTTTTCCCCCAGACAGCAAGGCAGTAACCTACTTCATACAATTTGCTAAGTATCAAGATAGAATTCAGTGGGATGACTGCTTTCTACAAAAAGTTGTCAAGGATGCTATTCCAGCCAGGATCAGTGAGGAACTTTGCTTCAGCAAAGAGGATCTCTCTACATTTAAAGGGTATAAACAGGCAGTCCTCAAGATAGACAATGATCACTGGAAACAAGTCCAGGAAAAGAAGAACAGGCAACAATTGGCCCACACCTTACAGAGTCATCTCCAGCATGTACCTTGACCAGAACCCCCTAAGAATCTCCCTGAAGACAGATCTCCTGCCTTAGACAGACAGTTGAAGGACTGGGGGTGACCACTAAACTCCCATAATCCTGCTCAACCCTCTACCACTCCCACCACACCACCAGTGAGCATCCTAGGACTGAATGGCTGACTAACAGCTGTAGAACGGCAACGACACATGAGTCTGGGACTATGCATGCACTACGGTCTGCCGGGTCACCTGGCAAGAAATTGCCCGAGACAATCCCAGAAATCTTTGTTAATGGTGGAGGTATGAACAGCATTGGTAGAAGAGTCGTTAAGCATGCCGGAAACATCAAAAAAAGGGTCAGCAGACATCTTGTTCCTTGGGGAGTTGTCCACCTGAGAACCCCCTTGGAGCCCAAGCTGTACCTGGGTGCAGCTTCTCTTCATGACTGTAAAGCCCTGCTATTACCAGTCAGTTCAAATATGGTTTCAGGGAAATTCTTAGGTCTGGTTGACTTGAGCTCCTCTGATTCATTCATTAACTCCGCATTTGTCTCAAAAAACAACCTAGTATCTCAAAGCATTGAACCTTGCCCTCTCTCCCTAATAGATGGTACAGTTAACAATCTTGTAAATCAAATTGTAACGTTACCAATGAGACTCCCTTGTGGCGCATCCTTCCTGATTAAGTTCTTTATCACCTCCCTGGATGGATCCTGTGAGGTGGTACTGGGCCACAACTGGCTAATGGTGAGTAATCCCCAGATAGACTGGAAACAAGGTGCCCTGCGAGTCTGGAGACTAGAGAGAGAGACCATTGAGAAACAATACCAACAACCTGTGAATGTTGAACAAGTGCCTACCCCAGTCCTTGAGAACCCCTGACCCCATATCTCTATGATAAATGTGACCACGTACAAATGTCTTTGCCAGAAAAAAGAAAATGTAATCTTCCAGATCAATTTGGCACTAGGGTAGAAAAGTTCAGCAAGAGTGTTATGCATTAATCCACTGGATGTGGACCTTAGTGACATTCCCCATGACTATTATCAGTTTGCAGATGTCTTTAGTAAACAAGGTGTAAAAAAGTTATCTCAGCATCGTTTATTCAACCTCTCCATACAGATTGAGAGTGAGAAAAAGCCCTCTCTAGGCCTGATCTATTCCCTGTCCTCTGTAAGGGGACAACCCTGAGATTGCTTAGATAACCTGGTAGGGTTTGTATCAGCTAGCATTCCCACAGATCCTTGGAGTCTGCGGTCTATAGTTCCTTTCCCTCTAGTTTGGGTCTCTATCACAGTACTACATAGCTATATCTGGTAGTGTAGTTATTATTGTCCTGATGTAGGTGTCCATAGCTACTGGCACACAGACCAGGCTAGTCTAGTATAAGTAGCTAGTGATGTACAGTAGAATACCTTACCTCAACAATGATTAAAGCTCCTGGGCTATACATCGCTGTTACGCCATACAAAAGTTTAGGCAAATTAAGTGACATTCTGCACCTTAATAACGTGAATAACCAGCTCGAGAGGCGAGCTCGGCCCCCCCAGAGATGTTCTGCTAGACACCTAGTCGTGGACTTGAGCATCTAGCTTGAGTAGCAGGGTAGCGGCTGTGACCACCACTACATACGCCTCATAGACGCTTGCCCAGGCACCCCGTATCAGATTCCTAATGGATTTCCCTTCTAGAAGTGCTCTCGAGGACAGAAGCAAACTTAGACGGGTTACGCGATCCGAATGACATCATACCGTGGCCGCCAATGGTCCTATTTAAAGAAGAGTTATGATCAGATTTGGGCCATCATCACTGATGACTAATTATAGCGAGATCAAGAGAGTCATACCACTGCGAAGTCGCCTCGTAATGGTGGTAGGAGGAAACTGGAAGATAGAAGAGTGGGAATGCATAGAAGAGGTAAGAGGAAGAACTGGGAAGCTGAGGAGAGAAGTATTAGGGAGATTAGATGAAGGGAACGTGTGCGAGAACAAGATGGCTCAAGACCGCCGTCTCTGTCCATGGTCTGTCGAGAAGCCCAAGGTCTGACCAGTGTGTGAGGAAGGGTTCCCGGAGTAGGATTAGAATGTCAGGGGGTGGTTAGTCAGTGCTCGGGAGGGGCGCCGTACCATCATTACGGCCTTACTAGAATTGGGAATTCAGAGGTTTTCTTTGTCTCACTTTCTTTATTGTCTTTTTGCTTTGTAATCATAATAAAATACTCTAGGGCACAGAAGGGGAATCAAGTATCATACCCCCATCATCATCCCTCTCTGTTGCTCTAGAGCTTAACAGCTATTTTTGAGTGACTAAGTTTCTAGTCTTTCTGAGTGTTCTACCTTACTTTCTAAAAAACCACCCAAACTCTCCCTCGACGGGAATTCAAGCCCTAACGGACTTGGGCATTTGCTTACGCTAGGAGTTAACAGCTTGCTATGTGTCATTGGAGTCGGCTTCCAGTTGTACGGTCAGCTAAAGAAGAGCCCACACGATGTCATGGGAGTTCTAGGTAGTTCTGCTGTATCGATGGTGAGCCAGGCTACTAGACTAGGTAAGGGCAGTAGTGTCATGACGCAAGACGAACGCGCGTCTTAGAGCTCCTATTACGGTGAGATCTACCTCAAGTGGACTCTTAAACATTTTTATTATTATTTCTGTTGTTTCTTTTGGATTGTACCCTACCCTTTTCTCTACTATCAAGCTCTCCTTTGTTATTTGATTACCTCCCCAGTGCCTACTTGTTTAGTGCACAACTGTGAAACATCTTGGGGATTATTAGATTTCCATTTGTTGTCACCCTTGTTTCAAGATCAAATTCCCTTTGATCCCCATTATCGCTTCTTCCTAAGACGCCTCTTCCACTAATGTTGAGTGTATGCTGGTGCGCCTCTGAGTGCGCCCTTACATCCTCCCTCGAATGTCAGACTTTGTAAGACTTCATCGATGAGAACCTTAAGTCCAGGTTGATTAGGCCATCACAATCTCCATGTTATAAGGGCGACTGGGCACAAGACTCCAGGAGAATCCTCAGAGATTAGGATGAGGCTCCTAGAGGGATCTTTTACATTATATACATCCCTCAGTGTCAGGGTTAACAGGATTGGGGCTAAACTAGTATGTTTAAGTATTACTAGTTAAACAGGCTAAAGTAGCTCCAGAGCGTTGTCATGTTGTTCAGGGGTAGGAATGGAGGTATCCCCTTACACATGTGGGGCTCCTGTTCTCTTTGTTAAGAAAAAGGATGGTTCACTGAGGTTGTGTGTCGACTACAGGAGACTAAATAAAATCACCAGAAAGGACCGTTACCTCATTCCATTGGTGGCCGACCTCCTGGACACACCCTGAAAGGCTAGGATCTATTCTAAAATTGATTTGCAGAGCGTGTATCATCTAGTAAGGATTGCAGAGGGGGATGAATGGAAAACTGCATTTAGAACATAGTATGGCTCATATGAGTGGCTGGTCATGCCCTTTGGGTTGTCTAATGCCCTATCGGCCTTCCAGAGACTGATGAACAAGATTTTTGCAAACTTGTTAGACATGTACATCATCATCTACCTAGATGATATACTGATCTACTCAGATAACCTTGAGATTTACAAGCAACACATAGTGGAAGTCTTACACTGCTTGCAATCATACAGATTATATACATCTCCCTCAAAATATGTCTTTCATAAGGAAAAAGTAGAGTTCCTAGGCTATATCCTTGGTCCAGAAGGAATACAGATGGACAAAGAGAAGGTATGCGTCATCAGAGATTGGCCTGTACCTCACCAGGTCAAGGATGTTTAAGTATTCCTTGGCTTCGCGAACTTTTACCAGAGGTTTATCCATAATTACTTGGAATTATCTGTGCTACTCACTCGATTGACTAAAAAGAATCTTGCCTGGTCCTGGATAACAGATGTTATCACAGAGTCTTGACAACTTAGAGATCACTCGAGGTGAGTGTTTAGGAAGAACTCGATAGAGTTCTCCATTGGATTCAACTACCTACTTATACTACTTTACAAGTGGCTGTACCCCTATTACTACATGATCACATGTCCTTGTCACATGGTATGATTACATAATCTCCCTTGCTATTTATATCTTGACCCCATTATATGACTTAATGTTAGAGATCAAATGTGTGAATGTGTGGGAAACTCTTTCCTTCCTGGGGCTCTCATAACATGGCCCCCCCTGCAAGATTCCTCATTCTGAGGAATTTTTCCATTGACTCCAATTCTCATCCCACCTTTTCTCTCTTTCCTTTTCATATCTTTTTCTCCCCCAACCATATAGTAATTTGGCTGTAAATTCCCTTGGTAATTCCCGGCTAAATTCCTTCTCTTCTTCTTCCAGCTCCTGTTGCCTGAGTTCTTCTGCCTCTTCCCCATACTCTCTCTCAAACTCTTCTACCAACTCTTTTGCATTTCCTAGGTTTTCCCTACCTTTCCATGTATCTCTTTCTGCCATATACCCCTTCCATCGTACTAGGAACTTCTCCTTTCCTCACACCACTCATTTATTTAAAATTTTCTCTACTTCAAATTCCTCCTCTCCCTCGACAATAACCAGTTTTGGCAGTGTCTTCTTCTGCCCTTCTACCTGTGGTTTGTAGAGTCGTACTCTACTTATATTTACTACAGGATGTATTTTAATGGTCTTGGGTAATTCTAACTCTACTACATTACTAGAAACGATCCCCTTGATCTTATAGGGCCCTACAAAGCACTCCATCAATTTCTCTGATCTTCTGCCCTTCATCTGCCATTTCAAGTTCTTTGTACTTAACAGTACTAAGTCCCCTACTTTATATTCCTCTCCCTCATTTCCTGTCTGCAAACTTCTTCATTTCCTCCTATGCTTTTCCTAGTGTTGCTTTCACCTCCTCCTGAATCTCTCTCATTTTTTCCACGAATTTTCCTGCTGCTTCGTATTTCCCTTTTCTTCTGCCCTTAAATCCTATCCTCGGGTCTTGTCCGTAATTTACTTTGAACAGTGAGTTTTTTGTTGCTGCATGAATTTTGTTATTATACGTGAATTCCGCCATTCCTAGCCAGTCCAGCTATTGCTCTTGTCTATGGTCGATGAAGACCCTTAGATACTGTTCTAACTCCTGATTTATCCTTTCTGTCTGCCCATCTGTTTGTGGATGATAGGCCATTGAGAGCTTTGTTTGGATACCCAGCAAGTTATTTACCTTCTTCATCATTCATGCTGTGAACTGCACTCTTCTATCTGATACAATGCTTTCTGGAAGCCCATGCAGCTTCCACAAATGGTCTCAAAATAGTCTGGCAAGTCCTTCTGCTGACGTCTTTTCTGTTGTTGCTATGAAGTGTGCCATCTTACTAAAACAGTTGCACACTACTAGAATGGCGTCATATCCCTGAGCTAGAGGTAGCTTAGTGATGAAGTCTGCTGAAATGTGACTCCATGGCTTCTCTGGGATCGCATTAGGCATTAATTTGCCTGCCGGTGCCTCACTTCAATTTTTGTATCTCTGACAAGTATTGCACCCATCTATATATTTCCCAACCTCCTTTGTTACTCCTTGCCACCAATAGTTTCTAGTGACTAACTCCGTCATCTTCTATCTTTCTCCATGCCCTTTTACTGGAGTGTTATGGTGCAACTGTATTATCTCTCTTCTAAGTTCTCCTTCTGGCACGTATATCCTTCTCTTCTTCAGTACTACCCCATCCTCTATTTCCCATTCTTCGTCCCTCAGTGTTTTTACTCCTGCTTTCTTTAACTCTTCCACTGCTTTTACTACCTTTTTATCCCCCTCTTGTGCCTTTTTTATCCTCTCCCTCAAATTTCCTTCTTCCACTATTGTTTCTACTCCCCTAACCCATTCAGGCTTTATCGACGTCCGGTCCTCGTTATCTCTTTCCACCCCTTCTTGCCAATCTGGTCTTCTACTTAGTCTATCTGCCTTCCCCATGCTTTTCCCTGGAATGTGCTTCAAAGTAAAGTTAAATTGTGAGAGGTACAAAGCCCATCACACTTGTCTTTGATTCAAATTTTGACTTGTCATGAAGTATTGGAGATTTTTATGGTCTGTCCAGATTTCAAATTCCAGCTTGGCTTCTTCTAAATAGTGCCTCCATGCTTCGAGGCACCTGATGATGGCCAACATCTCTTTGTCATAGATTTCATAGTTACACTCTGTGGTGTTTAACGATTTAGAGATAAAGGCCACTGGCCTCTATTTTCCATCCTCGCACTTCGTTGACAACACTCCTCCTGTCACATAATCTGAGGCATCCGCTTCCACCCTCATTTCCTTATCTATGTCTGAAATTGCTAAAACTGGTTCCATAGTAAATACTGCTTTAAGCTTTCCAAACGCTTTCTCTTGTTTTGTTTCCTACTTCTATTTCTGCTCCTTTCTGACCAACACATGTAGCAGTGTTGCAATTCTAGCAAATTCCCTTATGAACCTTCTGTAATAGTTGGCGAGGTCTAGGAACTTTTGCACTTCCTTGACATTTCTTGGTGCTGGCCAGTTGAGAACTCCTTCCACCTTTTCCTTCTGCATTTCTACGCCTTTTGGGCCAATCACTACTCCTAAGAACTCCACCTCTCTGACCTTCCACTTGCATTTCTCCGGCTTCACGAACAGGTCATTCTCTTCTAGTCTCCTGAGCACTTCGTCTACCAGCTCATTGTGTCCCTCCTCTGTATCCGTGGCTACTAAAATATCGTCAATGAAGGTCGCAGTGTTCCCTTGGTTAATGAAGTCCCAGAACAGGTCATTCATCATTGTCTAGAAGGTAGCGGAGGAGTTCGTTAGCCCAAAATACATCATAGTGGGCTTATAGGCTCCGATATGCGTTGTGAATGCCGCCTTCCACTCGTCTCCTTCCTTTATCCTGACATTATTATAGCCCCACCTCAGATCTAGTTTTGTGAACATCCTCCTCTTTCCTACCCCATCCAATATGTCCACAATAAGAGACAGGGGGTATCCGTTCTTTATCGTCCATTGGTTGATATATCGATAGTCTTGTACCATTCTTTGCTTTCCATCCTTTTTTGCTACAAAATGTACTGGCGATGTTTGTGGTGACTTGGACAGTCGAATGTATCCCTTTCTTAGTTGGTCTTCTACAAATGTTTGCACCTCCTCCCTTTCTTCCCTTGATAGAGAATACACTTTCCCCTTCTTTGGTGTGAAACCTTCTTTCAACTCTATGGCATGGTCCTATGCTTTCCATACCAGCATTCTCTCTGACTCTCTTTTTCCAAACACCTTCTTCCACTTCCAAAATCTTTTAGGCACCAACTTCCTTAGTACCTCTTTGTCTTCATCTTTCTCTACCCTTTTCACCTCCTTTTTCCCTTCTTGTCTTTTCTTCCCACATGTGGGTGGGCATTGTGTCATTTTTACCTCTCCCTTCTCCCAATCTATTTCTGGGTTATGGGCAGCTAGCCATGGCATTCCTAATATAACCTCTGTCTTCCCTAAATTACATACATCCATTCTGACTCTTTCTACATATCCTTTGAAGAACATGTTGCACTCAACCTGGTGCATTATTGCTCCTCCTACATTCACTGTTCCATCCACATTTTTAACTAATAGGGGTTTCTTCATCTTTTCCATTCTGAACCCCTTTTCTTTTGCAAAGGCTGTGTCCATGAACAGGCCTGTTGCCCCACTGTCTAACAATGCTTTGACTGCTACTCCTTCATGGCTCTCTAGCTTTTCTAGTCCCACTTTCATCCATACTTCTCTTAGTGGCCGTAGCGAGTGCCGCACATCTCTTGCTCTCTCAGTAGTATTGGAAAAATCAATTTTATTGCCCAATTTTTCTGGGTGCAATACACTGTACAAATTGTTGGAGGCCAGTCGAGAGCTCACTGTCCTCCATTTTCTTTTGCCAACTCTTGTAGCATCTCCACTATTCTTGCTTTATTTCTTTCCCAACAATTTCAGGCCATATGGCCAAACTTTCCACACTGATAGCACTTCCTGTCCCCCCTTCTCCCTCTGTTGACATCCATTGCATTTGGGTCTCTCTGTGGACCCAACTGGTTTCCCCCTCTGTTGACTATGTTTCCTCCTCCTCTATATCCTCCTCCGTTGTCTCCCCACCTCTGCATTATCTGCTCTCCTCTTCCTCCATATGACCCCCCCCTTGGCTGCACATTTCCCCCTGGGCGCACTGCATTCCTCCCCAACATTCTTTCCTCTGCTCTGCTCTGTCTCTGATTCCTATCTAACCTTACCGCTCTCTCTTGCCACTCTCCTATGGTGGATGGCGGTTCCTCTGCTTCGGCTAGCTTCCTCCAGATTGCTCTATTTAGCCCCCTCTTGAACTCTTCGATGAGGGGTCATCCCTCATAGCTGCTCCCCCTGGCAACTTTTTTGAACTCCTGTACGTATTCATTATAGGTCCTCCCTGCCTGTTCTATCGTCCTCAACTGTTCTATCTTTCTCTCTTCTTCTGATGTCTCCCCAAAATCATTTCTTATCTTTGTAAACAATTGTTCTGCCGACTCCACCCCTGACTCTCCCTTGGCCAGTTTGTCCAGCAGATTGTCCTTCCATGCCTCCGCCACTCCTCCCTGCATGTATGACAACACCCAAGCCACCTGGGTTGTTGCTGCTTCTTCTGTCATTTTCATTCTAATATACAGGCGAGCCACATTAATGAATGTGCTCACCTCCTCCATCTTTCTGCTAAATACTTGAGGCCTTGCGACCTCGACTTGGCTCCCCTGTTGGTGGAGGAGCATAGTGCTCACCTGCTGTTACAGGGTGGCGATCATGGCAAGGAGTTGTTCCTTGCAGGTTGGTGGTGGCTGGCGGGGGGTGGGCGCCAGAAATGCTTTCCCTTGTTGTTGTTGTTGAGACATGGCATTTGGTGGTGGTGATGGTGATGGGGATGATGATTCGTATGAAGAGTTGGTTTCTTGGTCTAATTCTCGATCCAGGGCGAACTCAAGGCTACGTCTAACAGAGAGTGCAATCTTCTCCTGTCTAGACTTCTACTGCCTTACTGACTACTGTCCTAATCAAAGTGTAGACGATTGCTCCTAAGAAGGGAACCCCTAAACTAAGTGGCCTTTTAAGAAGTAACTACCAATCTCCTGCATGTACCCGTTGTTACGCTGCTAGAGAATTTTCTGCGGAAATGTAACATGGGATTGTGGGGGTAGCCTTTGGACTACCTGCAGAATACTGATAGTTCTTCCTTTTCTCATTTCTTTTCCCTAGTTTGATTATATTCCTCTGTTCATCTCATTTATTACTATTTTCACTTTTATCATTTAATTATTTAATTAATTAGCAAAAACACTCTTACTTATTA
>Ga0153979_1000071_pt1 | contig 17901 bp, 14 predicted proteins | sample TSGA063MetaG_FD_104690 | JGI IMG/M metagenome (GOLD analysis project Ga0153979, IMG submission 104690) | Attine ant fungus gardens microbial communities from Georgia, USA - TSGA063 MetaG | ecosystem: Host-associated > Fungi > Mycelium > Unclassified | place: USA: Georgia, Magnolia Springs State...
CACGGCATTGAGGCCAGTTTTGATGATGAGGTGATTGCGCAGATTGTTAAACGTTGTACCGAAGTCGAATCGGGCGGTCGCATGGTCGACGCCATTTTAACCAATACCCTGCTGCCGCAGATGAGCCAGATTTTGCTGTCGGCCTCGGCACGCGATGAGAAATTCCGCCAGCTGCGCGTCAGCCTACAGCAGGGCGAGTTTCACTGTCAGTTTAAGGCATGATGCCGTCAGTCACGAGAGAGTTGTCTACTATGTCGGAAATGGATAACAAAAAATCAATGCCCAACGCCTTGCCGGTGGGTTATCGCTTTAATGAGTTTGAAATCAAAGAGGTTATTGGTGGCGGCGGCTTCGGTATCGTCTACCGGGCTTGGGATCACCAGTTAGAGCGCACCATCGCCATCAAGGAATTTATGCCTTCTTCGCTGGCGGTGCGCAGCGACGACCTCAATCTGGCGCTGCGCAGTGAGCGTTTCAGCAAAACCTTTCACGCCGGGCTGAACAGCTTTATTCAGGAAGCGCGGCTGCTAGCGCGTTTTAACCACCCGAACATGCTGCACGTGCTGCGCTTTTGGGTGCAAAACGACACGGCTTATATGTGTACCCAGTTCTACAGCGGCACCACGCTCTCCAACATGGCCGCACAGCACCCGGAAGTGATCAACGAATCCTTTATTCTGCGCGACCTTCTGCCGCCGCTGATTGGCGCTATCCGCCTGATCCATAACGAAGGTTACCTGCATCGCGACATCTCGCTGGATAACATTCAGATTCAGGCCAACATGCGTCCGGTGCTGCTTGATTTCGGCTCGGCGCGTAAAGCCATCGGCAACATGTCTGATGAAACTGAAACCATGCTCAAGCCGGGCTTTGCGCCTATCGAGCAGTACAGCGACGGTGACGAAAACGAGCAGGGCGCGTGGACCGATATCTACGCGCTGGGCGCGGTGCTGCATACGCTGATCACCGGCGCACCACCGGCCGTCAGCGTGGTACGCAGTATTGAAGACAGCTACGTGCCGCTGGCGCAGCGCCGCCCGGCGGGCTACTCGCTGCCCCTGCTTCAGGCCATCGACCAGATGCTGTCGCTCTATCCGGCTGACCGTCCTCAGAATATGGACCAACTGGTTGCGCTGCTGCAACTGGGCGACGCCGACTCAGAGGAGTCGATGCTGGCGCGCAGCGGGCCGGGCACCATGCTGGTGCCGGTGAAAGCGGAAGAAGAAGCTGAAAAACCAGTGACGGCGCGACGCTGGCTGCTGCCCGCGCTGGTGGCGGCTGGAGTGCTGGTCGGCATAGGTATCGGCGCGCTGCTAAGAAGTGGCGGCGGTGAGTCGGCTTCCAGCGCAAGCAATGCGCCCGCCGCTGAACCTGCGGCGACGACTAGCGCGCCAGCCACTAACGAAGCCCCGGCGGCGCAAGCGCCTGTTGCTCCCGCCCCGGCCCCGGTTGCGCAGGTTTATCTCAAACTGCGCCAGGGCGACAAACTGACCCTGAATGGTCAGGAGCGCGCTGCAGTGCCTTCGGCCAACGGTTTTGCCAGCCTGAAACTGCCTGCGGGCGACTACCAGATTGTCATTTCCAACAATGGCCAGCAGCGTCAGCAAAAAATTACTGTCGGCGACGAAGGGGTTTGGATCATCAACCCGCAGTAATCCCCCGTTCTTCTCCGCAGGCGCCGTTCTGGCGTTTGCGGCTCGCTTTAAGAGGCTCTCTATGTTTGACCGTATTACCGTAACCACCCCGGCGGGTGACGGCGCACTGATGTTCTGGAAACTTTCCGGGATGGAAGTGGTATCCCGCTCCTTTGCGCTGGATGTTGGCCTGTTAAGTACCGATGCTCGCCTTGATCGCAAAGCGATGCTCGGACAGCCGATCACCATCAACATCCCGACTCAGGGGCTGACGGCGGCGCCACGCTATCTCAACGGCAAAATCACGGCGGTAAACGTGCAGAGCAGCACCGAAGTTAACGGCACGCGCTACGCCATTTATACCCTGAAGATGGAGTCGGATCTGTGGCCGATGCTGCGCGACCGTAACCAGCGTATTTTCCAGAACCAGCGAGTGCCGGACATCATCAAAACGGTGCTGAGCGAGTACGGCGTACATGTCGAAGATAAGCTGACCGGCGAGTATCGCAGCTGGGAGTATTGCGTTCAGTATCAAGAGAATAGCTACGATTTCATCTCACGACTGATGGAGCTGGAGGGGATCTACTTCTTCTTCAACCATGAGGCGGACAAACACACGCTGGTTTTGATGGATGCCGCGTCGCAGCACCAGCCGTATCCGGGCTATGAGGAGATCCCTTATCACGTCAGCGAGTCCGGCGGCAGCACCAGCGAAGAGGGCATCAGCAAGTGGGCAATCAGCGAGCGCGTGACGCCGGGCATTTACAGCATCGACGATTACGACTTCCGCAAACCCAACGCTTGGCTGTTTCAGGCACGGCAAAACCCGGCTTCACCGTCACCGGGCCAAATTGATTACTACGAATGGCCGGGGCGTTTTGTCGACCACAGCCACGGCGAGTTCTATGCCCGCATTCGTCAGGAAGAGTGGCAGGCCGAGCATCAGCGCATTGACGCCGTCGGCACGGCATTAGGCATTGTGCCGGGCCATACCTTCACCCTCGGCAACCCGCCTTATGCCAGCGACAGCGGCGACTATTTGGTGGTCAGCGCCGCCTACACCTTGCAGGAAAACACCTATGCCAGCGGCAGCGGTGCCGAAAGCATTCATAACATAAACTTCGTGGTGATCCCGGCTGAGACCACCTTCCGCTCGGCTCAGCGTACCGAATGGCCGCGCACTCATGGGCCGCAGACCGCGCGCGTGGTGGGGCCAAAAGGGGAGTCAATCTGGACCGATAAATATGGCCGGGTCAAGGTGAAGTTCCACTGGGACCGTCTGGCGAAGGGCGACGACACCAGCTCGTGCTGGGTGCGCGTTTCCAGCGCATGGGCCGGACAGGGCTTCGGCGGAGTGCAGATCCCGCGCGTGGGCGATGAAGTCGTTATCGACTTCATCAATGGCGATCCGGATCGCCCGATCATCACCGGGCGCGTCTATAACGAAGCCAGTATGCCGCCGTGGGTGCTGCCCGCCGCCGCAACCCAGATGGGCTTTATGAGCCGCAGTAAAGACGGTACGCCGGACAACGCCAACGCCCTGCGCTTTGAAGACAAAAGTGGTTCCGAGCAGCTGTGGATCCAGGCCGAGCGCAACATGGATACCAACGTTAAGAATGACGAAACCCATTCTGTCGGCGGCAATCACACCATCAGCATTGAAAAAAGCTTCGAAAGCAAAGTCAGCGGGGAGTACGCCCAGCAGACGCAATATGCCCGCAGCGAGCTGGTCGGCACCGATTACATGCTGAAGTCCAACGCCAACGTGGTGCTCGCAGCCAGCAGTGGCATCACCTTCGTCACCGGCGACAGCGTGCTGACCATGAACCCCAACGGCACCATTTCGCTCCAGTGTAAAAACTTCCAAATCAATGCCTCTGGGCAGGGAGAGATCAACACCGGCGGCACCCTTGATTTGAACATTAACAAGCCAGCGCAAGCCCCTGCGGTATCACCTACGCCGGGCGAGATCGCGGCGGAAGTCAGTAACGTTTTTGCTAATAAAGATGCAGGGAGCAGTTCATGAGCCAGCCAGTACAGTTTGTCTTATCCGAAGGCACGCTAAATTTGCCGGGCGTGGTGCAGGACCAAAGTATCACGGTGCTGAGCTTGGCCGATTTGCGCGCCACGCTGGTGGCGACTCGCGACTGGAAAATCACCGAGGACGAGGTGGACTCTTTTTTGCAGCAGCAACTGCAAAAGGTAAAACGCGACATGAAGAAGTTCAGCGCGCAGTCTCCCGAGCCAACGACGCTGGGCCCGTGGCCCGCGCAGCAGGTGGCGATGCGCTTTGAAAATCAGGGCGTTGCAGTAGAACAGAAGCTGCTGGTGGCGTGGGCGAAAGACCATCTGCTGGCCTTAACCTTCAGTGCCGCAGGCCAGTTTACTGAGCAGCAAACTCAGGCGTGGCAGGCTATCCGGCAGGAGTTCGCTCCTTGCGTGGCGGAGGCGTGATCCATGGCAGATAAGGTTGCAGCGAGAATCGACGATCCGTTGGTTCATAGTTCGCTGATCAGTGACTTTGTCAGCGGCGTGGTGGAAGGGGCCATTTACGCCGGGATTTTTATGGCAAGTACCGCCATGGTGGCGAGTGGCTTCGGTGTCGCGTTGGGTATCGGCCTGACCATCGGGGCCATCGCCAACGGTTTTCCTGAACGCTGGGGCAATGCTGTCGGCGGGGCGGTAGATGACCTGCTAGGTTCGCTGGGTCTGCGGGGGCCGCCGGACGCCAAGATCTCCAGCGGCTCAGACAATGTGCATATCATGGGCAAACCTGCGGCCCGCGCGGCAGGCACGGTCGATCACCAGTTTCTCAACGCGCCTGCCGGTGGCGAAGAAGAAGGCCCATCCGCATGGGAGATCGCAGCGGGCATGGCGGCAGGCATTGCCTCAACCGTGGCGCATCCGGGAGCCTTTTTCAGTGCGCTGGGAGATAAAATCAGCAGTACCACGGCATCTGACGTGGGGGGATTCTTCAGCAATCTATGGAAAGACATCACCCAGCCGACCGTCGCGTCCGCCAGCCCTCATAGCTCGGCCGCCACCAAAGACGAAGTGGATTGTACCAAGCACAGCGGGCCGATTTTCCTCGCCGAAGGCTCAAAGAAGGTGCTGATTAACGGCCAACCAGCAGCGCGCGACGGCGACCGCAGTACCTGCGAAGCCAAAATCGAAGTGGCCGAAGACCCGCGGGTGCGCATCGGCGGCGAAAACATCGTGGTGCAGGATATTCGCAGCGGCAAAAACTTCCTCGCCTGGTTTATCGGCGGGCTGGTGGGCGGTGGTGAACTGAAGCAGCTGTTGCAATTCATGGGCAGAGCCTTTGATCGCATGGCGGCGCGCAGGCTGCTGCGCACGGCTCCTTGCCCGATAATCTTCGGCGCGGCAGGAAAAGTGGCGGCAGAGGTGGCACCGCGTGCAGTGCAAACAGCTTTGCCAGTCAATATCGCCACCGGCGCGAAGATCCTCGCCGGTGCTGAAGACCTCGATTTCGTGCTCGAAGATCGCATCCCGCTTTACTGGCAGCGTGTTTACCATAGCCGCAATCTGGCGACTGGCCTGCTGGGTCAGGGGTGGATGCTGCCGTTTGAGACGCGCCTGATTCGCTATCGTGCGGCAAATGGCGCGCTGCACTTCCTCTGGCGTGATATCTCTGGCCGCGAGCTGGATATGGGCGAGGTTCGTCCCGGCGATATCGTTCAATTCACCGAAGATGGCCTGACCCTTTACTGCACGCTGGACGGGGTGGTGGTGTTGCAAACCAGCGAAGGCGAGCACCAGCTGTATGAGCCGGACCCGGCTCATGAAGGCGAATGGCGCATCGCCCGCCTCTATGACCGCCACGACAACTGCCAGCATCTGACCTGGAATGACGCCGGTCAGCTGATTGCTATTGCCGGTGATAATGAAGCGATGTCGGTCGAGCTAAGCTATGAGTCCGAACACGGTCGGCTGGCGGCGGTACACCAGATTGCAGCAGGCGAGCGTTATCTGCTGGTGCGCTATGGCTATAACGACGAGGGCCAGCTGGTTAGTGTAACTGATGCCGATGAGGTGGTCACCCGACGTTTCAGTTGGGATCGCGCCAGCGACATGCTGGCCACCCACAGCTACGCTACTGGCCTGACCGTTCATTACGACTGGCAACCGGCAGCCGACAGCCGCTACTGGCGGGTTAACGCCTATCAGGTGCTCGACGCCCAGCAGCAGATCCTCGAGAGCTGGATCATTGATAGTGACGAGCAGGCCCGCAATGCCACCGTGACCTGCCTTTCCAGCGGCAGCAGTTTTCACCAGTGGGACGAGCTGTATCGCATCACCCGCTGGACGGATATGTACGGCGCCGAGTGGCAATATCAGTGGATGGATCAGGGCGAGCTGCTGCAAGCCACCATCGGCCCTGCGGGAGAACGCTGGGAGTATGGCTACGACCAGCGCGGCAACCTGAGCGCGGTGCGTAACCCGCTGGGCGACACTCGTCTGACCGTCTGGCACCCGGTGTGGTCACAGCCTGAGCAAGAAGTGCTGGCCGACGGCGCGAGCTGGCGTTATGAGCACAACCTGCTCGGCGACGTGGTGAAGGTCACTGACCCGCAGGGCGGCGTCACCCAGTTGGAGTGGAACCCGCAGGGTGACTTGGTGTGCGAGACCGATGCGCTGGGCAACACCCATCGCTTCTGGTGGAACGAGCGCGGGCAGATGATCAGCGATGAAGACTGCTCGGGCTACCGCAGCCATCAACACTATGACGCCACCGGCAGACTGCTGAGCGCCACCGACGCCGAGGGCAATACCACCTCTTGTCGCTGGAGCCGCGCGGGGCGCATTGAAGCTATCATCCGTGCCGATAACCGCGAGACTCACTACGAATATGATGCTTACGGGCAGCTGATCGGCGAGAACATCGACGGTTTCTCCGAACGTAAACTGCAGCGTAACGTGCGCGGACAGGTGATTTGCCAGACCGATCCGGCGGGGCATCAGACCCGTTTCGACTATGATCGCTTTGGTCGCCTGACCCGGCTGATTAACCCAAACAATGACAGCTGGCTGTTTGATTATGACAGCGGCGAACGCCTGCTGGCGCAGACCGACTACGCCGGACGCCGTAAAAGCTACGGCTATGACGACCGCGGGCAGGTCACCTCTATCACTCAACAACCTCTGGCGCAGCACGGCGAACCGCTGGAGCCGCTGGAGCCGCTGGTTTCACATCTCGAATATGACCTGCTGGGCAGGCTCAGCGCCAAAAGCAACGCCGAGACTTACACTCGCTACCAATACGCGGCGCGCAATGTCACCGTACAGCGCACCCCGCACGGCAAACTCCGTGCCGCGCAGCAGCAGGGCGTTGAACCCGAGTGGGACGAGCAGCTGAGCTTTACGCTGGATGCGCTCGGCAACCTGCAAAGTGAGCAGAACCACGGCGGCCGCTGGCAATATCAGTACGACGCGCTGGGCAATTTGCAGCAAAGTCAGGGGCCAGACGGAGCAACTCAGAAGTTTCTGCGCTACGGCAGCGGGCATCTGTTGCAGCGCCTCTGGCAGTTGGATGGGCAAAAGGCTGAGATCGCAGATTACGAGCGGGATCGCCTGCATCGCGAGATAAGCCGCAGCCAAGGTCCGCTGACGCTGGAGACGGCCTATGATCCGGCAGGAAGGATCATCAAGCGTCGCAGCGCGGTGCTGGAACGCCGCTACCAGTGGGATCGCTTGGATCAAGTGGCGCAGCAGATGCTGATGTCAGTGGAAAAAAGCGACTCAAGGCCAAGCTTCAGCCAGCAGCGTTTTGGCTATGACGCGGCAGGGCAGGTGACTCACCGCATCGGCGCTGAGCGTGAAGAGCGCTTCCACTACGATCCGGCGGGCAACCGCACCGACACGCCGGGGCAGGTGGTCTGGCACAACCTGCTGCGCCGACTCAAAGGCGCGCGCTGGGAGTATGACGGCTTTGGACGCCTGCTGTGGCGCAAGGCCGATCAGAGCGCGGTCGAGCAGCACTTCAGCTATAACGCCGAGCATCAGGTGACAGAGGTGCGCCTAACCGGGCATCGTGAATTCCAGCGAGTGCAGTATCGCTATGACGCACTGGGGCGGCGAACGCATAAAGTTCTGCATCGCCACGGCCAGCTGGAAGCCAATGCGGAAATCATCACCTTCCACTGGCAAGGTTTGCAGATGGTAGGCGAGCAGAGCAGCCGCACGCCGGACCGCAGCGTGCAATATCTGTATAGCGAAGGAAGCTGGGAGCCGCTGGCTCGAGTGGACATCGCCGGAGATAGCCAGCGGACGTTTTGGTATCACACCGACCTGAATGGCCTGCCCGAGCGAATGACCGATGAACGAGGTGACATCGTCTGGCAAGGCCGCTTCAGCAGCTGGGGTGAAACCGAGCACGAAACCCACGCCAGCCATCTCGCCGTGCCGCAAAATCTGCGCTTCCAAGGCCAGTATCTGGACAGGGAAACAGGCCTACACTACAATCTTTTCCGTTACTACGACCCCGTAGCAGGGCGATTTACTCAGCCGGATCCGATAGGGCTGGCGGGTGGGTTGAATACGTATGCTTATGTGCCTGAGCCGCTGGGGTGGGTGGATCCGCTGGGATTAACACCATGTAGTCTTAATCCTAAAGATATTCATTACATGCAAAGTTCAATTAAAAATCAAACTGGTGCTCATACTGTTTTGGATAACGCAACTGCCTTAGCAAATGGAACACTTAAAGCAGCCGATCTTCCTGCTATTAAAGTTTGGCGGGATTCTACAGGGAAAATATGGACTTTAGATCATCGAAGATTGGCTGCTTTTAAAATAGCAGATCTTGACAGCGTTCCAGTCCAATGGGCTACTACTAAAGAGGTTGCCGACCAAATGTGGAAAATGACAACAAGAACTGAAGGTAAGAGTATCATTTTAAAATTAGGTGATGGACTTAAACAGATAATAGGTGGGTGAAATGGAAAATGATTTATATCCAGTCAAAACTAGGGGTGAACTAATTCAATTAATTTTATCTTTAGCTTCAGAAGTGAAAAATAGTCCTGATAAATGGCAAAATAATGATCTTTCGTCTTATTTGGAGGCTATGGCTTCATGGATGGAGGATATGGACGGGTTTTATGAAAACATGAATAAGCCATCTCCTGATAATGCTAGCTGGAGTGTATTTGCAGATATATTAATGGCCGCTAGGATTTATGAGTGATTCAAATTTGCCGGGATGAAAATCCCGGCTTTTTTTATACATTTACCCAGTTAATCCCGGTATCTTCTGAAACGCAGCTTTAGTGGCGTTCTGTATCTCCTGATTAGTTTGCTTAAGCTCCAGCAGTTCCAGCCGCAGACTGTCTTTCTCACGCTTCAGTTCGTCCACTTCCTCGCTGTCTTTAATAATCACAATACAGCCATCGGTTATTTTCACGGTGAGATGTGCGGCCGTCTCAAACCCGTGCTTCACGCAGCCACTTACCCTTTAAATTAATAGTCGGTGTACTGGTGTCGCCCGGTTCGGCACGTAGCCGACGATATACTGCCGTTATAATAATGGCCAGAAGGTTTACCCATTTGGCGATTTCGAAGCGGTGCAGCGATCGCCACGCCCTGAAGTCCTAAATTTGAACACCAATACCATCCACGGGTAGGTGATGAGCATCAGACTACCTAGAAAGATGGCGCTAGAAATAGTCCTTAAACATCTGAGGTCTTTGATTGGGTGAAGTTGATCGGGCTTGAGTCAGTATTAGAGTTGTATAATCGGCCTACACTACAATCTTTTCCGTTACTACGACCCCGTGGCAGGGCGATTTACCCAGCCGGACCCGATAGGGCTGGCGGGGGGGGGGAATACGTATGCTTATGCGCCTGAGCCCTTAACTTGGGTCGATCCGCTTGGTTTAACTCCTAATTGCAATCTTAAATGGGGAAATTCGAAAAGTAAGCCTACATACGGTCACACATTTTCTGAACATGGACAGAAAATGAAACCAGGTCAATTAATAGACCGTGCCAGGAGCAAAGGGCATCAAGTTGGGCAATATCTTGATGATAATGCTGCCGCTGACTTTATTGCTTCTGTTGCCAAAAAAGGACCCAGTGTACATGATGTACCATTGTCCAAAAATATAAAAGGTCGAGGTTATTTACCTGATGGAACAGAAATCGTTCCCGATATGGCAAGGGTGGTTGTAAAACCGGATGGTTCTGTACGAACATCATTCCCATTCAGTTTGGGACACCCAAATTGAATTAATGAAGAGTATATATATGACTGAAATAAATAAAATTTGTAGTGATCTTGGCTTGCCCGTAGGCGATGGGTTTACGCAAGATTGGGCTTATGAACTACCCGAAAAGTATCGAACTAAAGAGTGGTTGGATAAATATATCAATGCTTATATAAACAGTGATTACTCATTGAGTGGGAAAAATGAGTTAATGGCTCTGTCCCTTGATGTTTGTAATGATTTATTGTCTTCTGGGCTAAGTCATACAGACGAAGTAATTATTAAGGTGTTAAATTCTCTTTTAGAAAATCATCAAAATCATATGGAGCTTATTGATTACTGGTCATTAGATAATGAACCGTTAGAAGATTGTTTTTCATTAACTTCTGAAATGAGAAATTTAAAAAATAGATTAAGTTAGAAAACAATAAATTTGGGGGAGAAAGTTTTATTTCAAAATGCTCAAGATAAACCGGGAAGGATCTTCCCGGTTAGTGTATGTGTTTAGTCTGCTAAACCCTGATCCCCCGGAGCACTGCTTTAGCGGCGTTCTTTATATTCTGATTTGCCAGCTTAATATCCCGTAGTTGCTGGCTAAGCTCTTCCTGCTTATGCTTCAGTTCGTCCACTTCCTTGTTGTCTTTAATAATCAAAATACAGCCATCAGATATTTTCACGGTGAGATGTGCGCCCGTCTCAAATCCCGCTTCATGCAGCCATTTACCTTTTAAATTAATATTCGGTGTACTGGTGTCGCCCCAGTTCGGCATATAGCCGACGATATACTGCCGCTATAATAATGGCCAGAGGGTTTACCCATTTGGCCATTTCGAAGCGGTGCAGCGATCGCCACACCCTGAAATCCTAAATTTGAACACCAATACCATCCACGGGTAAGCGATGAGCATCAGGCCGCCGAGGAAGATGGCACTGGGAATAGTCCTTAAATACCTGAGGTCTTTGATTGGGCGAAGTTGATTGGGCTTGAATTAATAGTAGAATTGTACAACAGGCCTACACTACAATCTTTTCCGTTACTACGACCCCGTAGCAGGGCGATTTACCCAGCCGGATCCGATAGGGCTGGCGGGTGGGTTGAATACGTATGCTTATGCGCTGAATCCATTAAGTTGGATCGATCCGCTTGGCCTTAAATGTTCTCATACTACGAGTAATCCTAAAGGGGCTCATGCGGCTATTAAGGGTAAATGGGGTCATGATATGACGCCAAGAGACATGAGAGAATTACAGGCGACAATAGACAGGATTAAGCTAAATAAACCTGCCTACGATCAAGATGGCTCTATATTTAGAAATTCTTATGAAATGAGTCCGAATAGTCAACGATTAGATACAGGTAGTGGTCCTTATCAGGAATGGACAGTAAAAACACCAGGCTTAGGTAATAGGGGATCGAGGCGTATCGTTATTGATAAGAAGACAGGGAAAGCTTATTACAGCCATGATCATTATGATTCATTTATAGAGATCGATCTTGGAGGGTGGAAATAATGAACATGATTAACTTATCTATTGATTTTTCAAAGATAAAAACGATTGATGATTTTCATGATGAAATGAAAAAATTATTTGGATTTCCTGATTTTTATGGAAGAAATGTTCATGCATTAATTGATTGTTTGTCTAGCCTACGTTTTCCTGATGATGGTATGACTACCATAAATATTGGTATGGATGATGTTGTTATTATAGAAGCAATAAATCTTTCATCTTTGGATGGTATAATAATAAAAAATCTCATATTCGCTATAGAGGCAGTTAATCAAAGATCTATTCTAAAAGGAAGGCGTGCGCCATTATTAATTGAGTTTATTGAAAAATAAATTAAAATAGCCGGAAAGATCACCCGATCTTTCCAGCCATTTTTATGTGTTTAGTTTGCTAAACCTTGATCCCCCGGAGCACTGCTTTAGCGGCGTTCTTTATATCCCGGTTAGCCTGCTTAATATCTCGCAGTTGCTGGCGAAGCTCTTCCTGTTCATGTTTCAGTTCGTTCACTTCATCGCTGTACTTAATAATCACAATATAGCCTTAGGTTATTTTAACGGTGAGATGTGCGGCCGTCTCAAACCCGTGCTTCACGCAGCCACTTACCCTTTAAATTAATAGTCGGCGTACTGTTGTCGTCCCGGTTCGGCATATAGCCGACGATATAGTGCCGCTATAATAATGGTCAGAGGGTTTACCCATTTGGCTATTTCGAAGCGGTGCAGCGATCGCCGCGCCTTGAAGTCCTAAATTTGAACACCAATACCATTCACGGGTAGGCGATGAGCATCAGGCCGCCGAGGAAGATGCCACTGGGAACAGTCCTTAAATACCTGAGGTTTTTGATTGGGCGAAGTTGATCGGGCTTGAGTTAATAGCAGAATTGTACAACAAGACTACACTACAATCTTTTCCGTTACTACGACCCCGTAGCAGGGCGATTTACCCAGCCGGACCCGATAGGGTTAAATGGTGGGCTGAATTTATATCAGTATGCGCCTAATCCATTATCGTGGATCGATCCACTTGGTCTTAAGTGCTGGGGAACAGCAAGAAAAGATTTTTGGAAGAATGAAGCTAATGTTAACTCTCATAAATATTCACCGGCAAACCTCGCCAGAATGAAGGATGGGCTTGCGCCTAAAATGAGAGTTGAAGTATTTAATTACAAGAAACGGAAGTTTGAAATTAAAGATGTCAGTATGGAAATTCATCATAGAAGCTTGCCACAGCGAGGCGGTACTCCAAAAGCTAATGAACCGTGGAATCTGGAAAAAGCCACTCCGTGGGGACATGAGGAAATGGATCCTTATAGGCATACAGGTTATCAACTGATAAGAATCATAAAGGGGGCAAATTCATGGTAACGACCAATGATCTAAGAAGTCTTGTAAAAACAGATAGCTATATTGATTTGATGAATTCTGTTGTTTCAGGGCTAAATCTTGTCTTGAATGAAAAAGAGCCGTCCAGTCAGGTTTTTAATATTTATGCTAATGATGTAAATAAAGCAAATGTAACGGTTAATGACTTAGAGAAAGTATGTGCTGATAAAGATAAAATAATAAAATTTATTGAGCTTTATTTCTCAGAAATAACCGATGATGAAAAAGATGAGGATGGCGATAGTGAAACTTTAGAAATCGTTCCTTTCTATAGCAATTTCCTCATTGGTCATCTTGTTGATTATTATATGGTAAAAAATAAACAAGATGAACTAGACGGCTACTTGAAGAAAAGAAAAATAGCTGACTACAAAAAATTTGCAAATGAATTAAGAGCAATATATAGCCGTATCTGAGACTGCTTGAGCTGGAAGGATCCTCTGATCTTTCCCTCTATTTTTATGTGATTAGTCTGCTAAATTCTGATTTCCCGGAATGCCGTTTTAGTGGCGTCCCGTATATCCTGATTACTCTGCTTAAGCTTCAGCAGTTCCAGCCGCAGACTGTCTTTTTTACACTTCAGTTCGTTCACTTCATCGCTGTACTTAATAATCACAATATAGCCTTAGGTTATTTTAACGGTGAGATGTGCGGCCGTCTCAAACCCGTGCTTCATGCAGCGATCGCCACGCCCTGAAGTCCTAAATTTGAACACCAATACCATCCACGGGTAGGCGATGAGCGTCAGGCCGTCGAGGAAGATGGCGCTGGGGATAGTCCTTAAACACCTGAGGTCTTTGATTGGGTGAAGTTGATCGGGCTTGAGTTAGTATTAGAGTTATACAACCGGCCTAAACTACAATCTTTTCCGTTACTACGACCCCGTAGCAGGGCGATTTACCCAGCCGAATCCGATAGGGTTTGAGGGGGGGGGGTGAATACCTATGCTTACGTGCCTGAGCCGTTGTCATGGATAGATCCTTTAGGTCTTAATCCTTGTAAAATTCGTAAAGTGAATGGAACAAAAATATTCGGTAAAGGACAGAGGGACGGAACTCTTGGTCACGACAAGTTCTCTGAAGTAATAGGAAATAAATTAGTTATGAGTGGTAAGTTTAAAGAGATTTATTTAAACAGATCATATAGTTTCGCTAATGGTAAAGGGGTTTCAGCACGGCGACCGGATGTTATGGCTATTGATATGGATGGAAAGGTTCATGCCATAGAATTGGCATCCAAAACGGATATGGGCAGAAAACTCACATCTCTTACTAGCCGTAATGACACCGCGATGAGGAATTTGCCATTTAATCAGCAAGGTGAAATTATTGTTCTCGAACATCCATTTAATGCAATGGATATCAAATCAACACTTGATAATTTAATTTCAGGGATATAAGGAGTGAGCATGTATTCTGGTATGGCTATGTATAACATCGAAAATATAGAAGCAGTAACAGCATGCACACTAGCGGAGCTTTTTTTTTCCGGTGTTAATATCCAGATCAATGGAGCAGGTTATTATAAGATGTTAAAAGGTGGTGATCATTCAGGTGATCATGAAATTATAGAAACAACATTAACCGATTTGAAGGAAAAAATAAAAAACAAAGAGGTTAGTGCGTTTAGGGTATATTCAGAACAGATGGAACAGCAGCCATGGTATGCATCTTTTGGCTATATGACCAAAGAGTTTGGCGGCTTTAATTATATTGACATACAATACCCGTATATGAGCGATGACTCTGAAGTTATATCTAACTTCTTGAAAGTTTTGTCTGAAAAAATAACATTTTCTTATGGTATTAAATATCATGCTGATAAGGTTACCAAAGCGCTATACTATGCAACTGGCGATAATATGGTTAACGTATATCAATATGAAAATGCATCTTTGTTCAAAAGGGATTGCCCAGGTAGATTTAGAGGTGAGGAACGTTATAGAAAAACTATGTTGAGAATGGTTTATCCACTTAATATAATTAACGATTATCACTTAGATATTATGGTTAAAAATATTGAATTAAAATCATGGGTATTAAGTCGTGAGAATAACGGTAAATTAGTGCAGTTAAGCGATGGCTTATGGTTATGGACTGTTCGAGAAAATGAGCTTGATGCGGTAAATAAATATCTTGGTGAATCTGGGGTGTTAATATGTTGGAAAGCCCCGTAGTTAAGAAATTACTTAAAAAGCTACCATGATTAAACGTCAAAAGGATTATTATGTGATCCTTTCTATTGTGTCATTTCATAAAAAATAATAGTCAGTAACTCAATTTTAATTTTTTTCTCATCAAATACTCTACTTGACTCTAGCCATTAGAGTAAATAAAAAATAATCCCAGAAAAATAGCTTGAGGGTTTCTCTCTTCTGGCCATTTATATGGCGCAGCGCGTTCTAAGTCTCGAAGGATGAAAGTAGAACATAATACCATCCATGCGTAGGCGATGAGCGTCAGGCCGCCGAGGAAGATGGAACAGGAATAGTCCTTAAATACCTGAGGTCTTTGATTGGGCGAAGTTGATCGGGCTTGAGTTAATAGTAGAGTTGTACAACTGGCCTACACTACAATCTTTTCCGTTACTACGACCCCGTAGCAGGGCGATTTACCCAGCCGGATCCGATAGGGTTAGAAGGTGGTTTAAACTTATATGCTTATGTTCCTAATCCATTAACTTGGATAGATCCATTGGGGTTGGCGGGGTGTTTAGCTAAACCTGGCGAGGACTTATATGTTGGTACATATAACCAAGTTCGCGGGGCAAATATAAAAAGTGGCCTTAATCCAACGCATACACCACATCATGCAATCCAGAATGCTGTTAGCCCGACAACACGTGGTCGCGGGATAACTATAAATATGCGTAAAGATCTTCATGAATTAACGTGGATATATAAAAACCATTGGTTAAGGGATTAACCGATAGACAATATCTGGCAAGAGATATTGTTGACCTGAGAAAAATACTTCGTGATGCTGGATATAGTAAGGATGTTATTAATAGGCAATTGTCTGAATTAAGCAGGAAAAATAAAGAACTATGGAAAACTTTAGGACAATGAATATGAATAGAAATGAAGCGTTGTCTTTTTTACGCGATCATCAACCAATGCCTGATGACGACGATTTAACACAAGAAGTTATCGATAAATATGATGAGGTAAGGAAGTTCTTTACTGCTAATCCTGATAAAGAGGTAATATCTCTGTTCCTTAACTCTTATGGTAATGGCGATGGGTGGGGGGTATATCAACTAGTAGAGGATGTTTTTTATAAATGTCATCGCGATGATGTGGTTGTAGAAATAAAAGAAATATTGGAGAATCCCTCGATAGCAGATAGTGTAAGGTATTGGGTTACTCAGGTATCCGCAGCATTCTCTGATGTTAAATTGAAAAAAGGCTTAGCAATATCGTTAAAATCAAAGAATGAAGATATTCGGGATGCAGCTCAATTATCTATTGATATGATAGATGAATAATATTAAGTCGGGAAAGAACCCCTGGTCTTTCCCGCTATCGCTATAATAATGGCCAGAGGGTTTACCCATTTGGCCATTTCGAAGCGGTGCAGCGATCGTTACGCCCTGAAGTCCTAAATTAGAACACCAATACCATCCACGAATAGGCGGTGAGCATCAGGCCGCCGAGGGAACTGGTGTCGGGAATAGTCCTTAAACACCTGAGGTCTTTGATTTTGCGAAGTTGGTTAGGCTTGAGTTAGTATTAGAAATGTATAGATTACGGATCTTAATGGTAGAGCTCAATCTACAAATCCAATGACTAACTTGCTTAACAAATTAGATCTTATAGTCCAAATAATCCTAATGCAGGCACATATAATATTGCCGGACATAGTAGTGACTGGAGTGATAAGGTATTGAATGATGCGATTTCCATATTGAAAGGTAATTGGTTATGAAAGTGAAATATAGAGAAGGTGATATTTTTGTTATTCCTTTAAGTAATGGGGAATATGCCATATGCCAGATTGTTTTTGCGTCCAAAGGGAAGTTTAAGAAAATAATAGCATTTTGTGTTCTATCTATACAAAATGATGAAGAGTTTAATAATGATGGTTTTCTAAACCCTATATCTGTCGAGAAGTTCGGCAAAGAAACAAAAGTTATATTTACAGGAAATCAAAACATTATTAATGGTATATGGAAAATACTTGATCATAATGATTTAACCGAAGATAAGAAGCAGTTGAAAATATTCAATTATGCAGGTGGGCTATATAACGGCGATGAGGGAATTAGGCGTATTTCTGTTGCTGAATATCCCAACTATACAACTATGGGAGTGTCAGGTTTTGAGCTTGTGGATAATTTATTAACGAGGACTTGATTTTAAACCGGAAGGACCCCTCGACCTTTTCCGTTATTTTTATTCATTCTATCTGCTAAAAATTTATCCCCCGCAGCGCCGCTTTAGCGGAGTTTTTCATATCCCGTTAGTCTGCTTCATATCCCGCAGTGGTTGACGTAGCTCTTCTTGTTCGTATTTAAAGTCGTCCACTGCATCACTGTCCAGAACCAGCACAATACAACCATCGGTTATTTTCACTGTGAGATGTGCGGCCGTCTCAAACCCCGGTTTGGCAGCGGTGATACCTGTGGAGCTCGCCAGTTCGCACCAGACGAACCGCAAGCAGTGCAGCAGTGTCAGGTTAAGGATTACAGAAAAGGCCAATGATGACGGTCACAGATAAAGACAACTGCTAAACGAGGACTTAATGGGATAAGAGCGCATGTCAGGGAGTGGGTGCTAAGGAGATACTAAAGAGGTAAAAGTGGCTCTTTAAAAAGCTAGGCATGACGCGGGTTGTAGTATGCTAAAAAGTACTGTGGTTTCGGGATACTCCCTATGATCCGGCGGGGTCAGAGGGCGGACTGAATCTTTATACCTATGTCAAAAATCATTAGCTTTGAGCAATCTGCTAGGATTCGCGAGTTGTTATCTAACAAAAGTTGGTGCACTAGACCATGATTATCTTTTGAGGTTGAAACGCTCAGAATACACTGAGACATTTGGGCACATGAACGATGCAATCGGAAACGGTCATCCTAATTTTGTCACAATCCTGCAGGCATCAGCTAAATCAAACTGAAAACTAAGTTCGAAGGGTTTAAAAACTAAAA
>Ga0153979_1000072_pt1 | contig 17705 bp, 14 predicted proteins | sample TSGA063MetaG_FD_104690 | JGI IMG/M metagenome (GOLD analysis project Ga0153979, IMG submission 104690) | Attine ant fungus gardens microbial communities from Georgia, USA - TSGA063 MetaG | ecosystem: Host-associated > Fungi > Mycelium > Unclassified | place: USA: Georgia, Magnolia Springs State...
CCAACCGAAATCACAGCAAAAACAAAAATGAAGATATCGGGATTCGCCGTAAACATACGGGTAATCCCAGCAATTGCGTATATAGCGGGTTCGTAACGAAACTCCTCTACGGTACGCCAAAAGCCTTCGATAACAATTTTATCAACAAACTGTACGAAGAAATCACGATACTGGAAGTCATCCAGGCCGGTTCCCAGGCCACGAATACCGCCGAAAGTAAAAAGTACTACTACGGCGACAAAATAAAGATAGGTTCTGATTTGTGCTGTGTTTTCATTTTTACTTAACATGGTTTCGACGATAGCGACGAAAGTCAGGCTAAGACTTATGATCCAGTAAATTCCCATGGTCACATATTCTTATAGTTTAAAATTTACTTATAACATATGGCCTTGTTAACGTAAACATGAGAAAAGTCTAATTTTTACTGGCCCGGTATTATATTGAGTGCAAGCGAGTATTATTATTTGCTAACGTTCAGGGATGCGTTTTTTGTTCGGCTACTATTTCGATATCTCATGGGTAAGCGTAATGTAACAAAGGCCACTTTTTGCTGGCGCGAACCGTTTTTTGTCGCTGTTTTTACTCAGGATTTGGAGCCCGTGTGATGAAGTTCCCTCAATTGTCAGCCCTGCTTTTTTTTCTGTATCTTCCTGCGGTGTTTGCCAATAAGGAAATTCCGATCTGGCCAAATGAAATGTCAGGAAATAATAAATTTATTAATTTCAGTAAAAACCCGGCCAGTAATAATCGTGCTGTCACAAATGTTGATTCTCCAGAAATGTTTTATGTTCCGCCCACTGGAAAAAATAATCATTCGGCGGTGCTAATCATTCCTGGCGGTGGTTTTTCTTATATTATGAAAGATCTTGAAGGTTTGGATGTGGCAAAAATATTGAGCCAGAAGGGATATTCCTCTTTTGTTCTTATTTACCGTATGCCGCACGACGGTTCTGACGTTAATAGAAATAACGCATTCGCCGATGTGCAGCGAGCAATGCGCTTGATTCGTGCCAATGCCGCTAATTATCACATTGCACCCAATCAAATTGGCGTGATGGGCTTTTCGGCGGGCGCTTTCCTGGCCGCTAACGTCAGTAACAACCCGGATGTGACTAACTACCCTGCAGCCGATGAGCAGGACAAGGTTTCAGCGCGACCGGATTTCACCGCGCTGATCTACCCGGTGCTGTCATTGAAAGATGGGGTAACGCACGTGGGAACCCGTGCAGCGATGTACGGGAAAGCGATTAGTCCTGAAGTGATTGAGCAGAACTCGCAGGAAGATCGTGTCACTGCCAATACGCCACCAACATTCCTGGCGCAGGCGCTGGATGATGGTACGGCCTCACCGCAAAACGCATTGCGCATGTTTGATGCGCTGCGCAAAAACAAAGTGAAAGTGGAACTGCATCTCTTCCAGCAGGGCGGACATGGCTTCGGTACCGCCCAGAAGCAGAATATCCCCGCCAAAAACTGGCCGACGCTGTTCAGTGACTGGCAGGCGAGTCTGGTGAAGCATTAACAGTCATGGCAGATAGCGCAGAGGCAGCAGGGGAAAGGGATTTCCCTGCCCATTATCGCTCTCCTGCGCTTATATATTCCTCTCCATCGTGTTCTCATTTCACGCTCGTTACCGCGCGGTTCCTTTGTTAGAGTGTGGTGAATTTTAAAGGAATGCTCTATGCCACGCGACAATCGCTTATCTCGCTCACTCCATGTGCTGATACATCTGGATCGTCACGTTAAACGCGCTACGTCCGAAACCATTGCCAAAATGCTGGATACCAATCCGGTAGTGGTGCGCCGCATGATGTCTGGCCTGCGCGAAAAAGGGTATGTGGTGTCAGAAAAAGGGCATGGAGGAGGCTGGGAGCTGCGTGCGGCGCTGTCAGACATTTCGCTGCTGGACGTTTATCAAGCCATTGGGTCGCCGGCCTTGTTTAGCATTGGTCCCGCCGCCGAGTCATCACCTTGTTTGGTGGAACACGCCGTCGATGCGCGGCTCGACGAGGCGCTGAATGAAGCGGAAGCGATGTTGTTAAAGCGTTTTAGCCAAATAACCGTTGCCGATATCAGCGACGATTACCTGGCAAAAATGAAAAAACTTGGGCTTCCGTCTGACACCTTCCCTGACTGCAGCGAATAACCGATTTTTGTCGGTTATTCGCTATGCGCATTAATCCTGCTTCTGTAACGCTTTTTGTGCCTCATGCTTCATAACATGCGTAGTGACCGCTGCCTGAAAGACCTTAAACATCAAACCATTAATAAATGTGGTTAGCGTTAAGGTGATAAAGGCGGTCATCGCCCAGTCAACAATCGTTATCCCGCTGTGCAGTAAATAAGGGTGATAAATCACCATCGCGATAAACACTACCCAATGGCTTAGGCAGTAGAAGCAATGGAATAGGTGGCCCAATAAGGCATGTTTTTTAGCGGTCCAGGCGCGTAATCCCGCGAACAGCTCAGTTTGAGTTATCGTCATAGAAATGCTGGCGGATGCCAGCGCAATCGCCAGGCATATCGCCAGGTCGGACATCAGGAGCGTATTCATATAACTTCCTTTTAGTTCAGAGCCGAGGGTGAGAGGTGATTTCATGTAACTAACAATATTACATGAATTGCTGTGCCGCAAGATGCCGCGATGTGGCTATGAGCCCAACAGGGTTAAATTGGCGAGTTATCGTTATTTATTGGCTTTTACCCATCACATAGCCAGCTAGCGCCTTTCTATAATGCTCTCCACTCGCTGGAAGCGTTTCCGGCTTTACCTTTCGACATCAGGAGGAAAGATGGATATTAACGTCGCCTTTATGCAGCAACTGATGCTCTGGATTGAGGATAATATTGAGCAGAAACTCATTCTGGAAACCGTAGCGCGTCGCGCCGGTTATTCGCAGTGGCATCTGCAGCGGTTGTTCCGTAGCTATACCGGCATTGCGCTCGGCACCTATATTCGCGAGAGAAAGTTAACCGCATCGGTGATTGCGTTATTGAACGGAAACATGCCGCTGATGGATATTGCTATCAAATATGGCTTCGACTCGCAGCAAACCTATTGCCGCACCTTCCGTCGCATGTACCATCTGCCGCCCGGTGCATTTCGTCGCAAGTTTCAGCACAGCCTGCCGGAAATTGATGGGCCAGCTAGTCTGCTGTTTTTGCATCCGCTGAGTCGGCAGGCGGCGTAAAATATTTTCCCGGCGTTGAACCAAATGCGCTGCGAAAAGCGCTGATGTAGCTGCTAACGCTGTCGAAACCAACCTGCCACGCAACCTGCTGCACACTTTTGCCGGCTGCCAATCCTTCCAGTGATTTGAGTAAGCGTGAAACCTGACGATAGCGCGTCAAGCTCATCCCCACCGCGCTAGACCAGTGACGGCTCAGGCTGCGCGGGCTTAATCCTGCCCAGCGAGCGAGTTCTGGCCCGGTGCGCGCATCGGAAGGATCGTCCATCAACAGTCGCGCAATCTGGTGCAGCCGCGGTTCGGCAGGCAAGGGTAGCGTGAGGGGATGCTCGGTTGATTCATTGAGCTCATCAAGGAACACCTCGCACAGACGGTTGTAGCGCGCGCTACCCCAGTGATCGGGTGACAGCGTGGCCAGCCTTTCTGCCAACGGTTCCAGCACCGTGGGGCAGGAGAGTAACACTGGGCGATCGGGCAGCGGTGCGGCCAGCGAGTCGTCAACTAATACTGTCCAACCCAGCACGCGTCCTGGTCCGATAATCGCATGTTCAAAATAGGGGGGAATCCAGCCGACCAGACGGGGTGGATTGGCAAAGATGCCCGAAGGCGTTTTCACCGTCATTAATCCTTGTTTGAGGCAGTAGAGCTGTCCGGCAGCATGGCGATGCGTGATGCTTTCACCATGAAGCTGCTTCGACAATGCAGCGGCAATCACTTTTGGTGCATCTGGCGCCAGCAGGCGCTTTCGCAACTCATCCTGCCGCGCATGGCCAGAAAAGGTGAGAGTGTCGGTCGGATGAATAAGCATTTTTGCCTCCGCTGTGCGCTGAAGAAGCAAAGTGGCGGAGATTAGGGGGGAAGTAAAGTGCGGGCGCAGATCGATTGGCGACTGTGCCCGCTTTTGCAAAGATTAGAGAGCGTTCTGGCTCATACGGTCATAGGTTACCAGAGCCAGTAACAGCTGGCTCTGTGCAGCATAAAAACCGAATGCGTCATGCTCAATGCAGTGTGCGGTAAAAGCGGGTAGCCAACGCCACAGCAGGCCAAGCGTCTTGTCGCGCAGCGCCAGACAGGCCGCGGCATTCGCTCTGTTTTCGCTGGCGGCAAAACTCAGGTAGCTCAACAACTCAAGGCAAATCGCCAGATGATCTTCCGGTTCAGGAAACGCCCGATCGCGCTCCAAACCGGCTTCCAGCAGCAGCGCCTGCATCTCTTCACAGGCAGCCTGACGGAAGCGCGCATTACCCGGCTCATAACAGGAGGCATAAGGCAACGCCGCCTGTTTTTGCGACATCAGGAACAGACCGGCAAAATCTGCCGCCAGTTCCAGACGCGCATCGGGGCGCAATTGCAGCGCCGCGATGCTGTTCCGGGAGGCGAGCACGCCATCCTGTAATGCAGCCTCAGCAGCCAGATGCTCAAGCCATAACGCCACATCCGGGCTCTGCAACTGCGCAAGCTGATGCTGGTCTAATTCACGGGCGAACATCCCGGCGAACCAGCCATACAAGCAGGCGTAATGATGAGGTGTTAATTGACCCGCCATGATTACGCACTCGCCTCTTCTGGCTTCGGAATGTAGTCACACTTCGCGATCATCTCAGTTGGACCGGCGAAAGCCGTTACTGGCGCGATATCGCCCTGATATTTCTCGATATTCACGATAGCGGTATGTGCGCTGGTTGCCTGAGCCAACTGCGACGAGCCAACGTCCAGGGTCAGCACATTCGGATTGCCATATTTGCACAGTGCACCCACTACGCCGCCACGATCTGGGTTGTACCACGCGCCTTCATGGATGCGAATCACGCCTGGCTTGTAACGATCGGTGACCACCGCGCCCGCCAGCACCTGACCGCGCGCATTAAATACGCGGACCACATCGCCGCTGCGAATCCCGCGTGCGCTGGCATCCTGCGGGCTGATATAAACCGGCTCTTTGCCCGCCACGCTGTATTGTGCACGCAGCGTTTCGGATTCGCAGAGTTGCGAATGTAAACGGAAATCGGGATGCACCGACTGCAGATGCAGCGGATAGCGTGACGATCCCGGTCCACCGTGCGAGCGCTCGGCTTTTTCAAACCACATCGGGTGACCCTGACAATCGTCATAGTGCAGATCGGCAATGCTCTTCGAGTAGATCTCAATTAAGCCACTCGGCGTTCCTAACGGCTCCAGATCGGGGTCGTTACGGAATGCCTGATGACGAACAAACAGCTTCGGATCGTTAAACTCGATATAGCCGCTCTCATTCCAGAAAGCGTCGAATGCCGGTAACTGCAGGCCGCGGCCTTTACCCTGCTTGGCGCCATCCTGATAAATACGCTTCAGCCAGCCCATCTCATCCAGCCCTTCGGTGAAGGCCTGTTCGCGATCAAAGCGACGGCATAGGTCGCGGAAAATATCGAAGTCGTTACGCGCTTCAAACTGTGGCGGCACAATTTGCTTCATGCCGAGCAGACCGCGGTTTGAGAGATTACCGTACTGATCGATATCATTGCGCTCGAACTGCGTGGTCGCGGGCAGCACGATATCGGCGAAGCGGCAGGTTGCGGTCCACTGGTTATCAATCGATACCACGGTTTCCAGCGTCTGCCAGCCTTCAATGATACGGTTAGTTTGCTGATGGCGATGGAACGGGTTGGTACCGGCAAACACACACATCTTCAGCTGTGGCAGGGTGACTTTTTTGCCGTTCCAGTTGATCACTTTGCCAGGTTCCAGCATGGCATCAACAAAACGCGCGATGGGGATAGTGCTGCTGTAACCTTTGTAGTCGGTGCTGGTGTGACGCGGCGGCGTTGTCGTTGAGCCGGAGAAACCGCTCAGGATGATGCCGTTACGTGTTGGCGTACCCGCGCCGTTGTAATGCCAGCCGAAACCGAAGCCACCGCCGGGCAGACCAATTTGGCCCAGCATCGCGGCCAGCACTACCACCATCCACGCCCATTGCTCGCCGTGCTGCATGCGCTGCACGCACCAGCCCGCGATAATCTGGCTACGATCGGCCGCCAGCTGACGCGCCAGAGCGCGAATCGTCTGTGCATCAATACCAGTTAAGGTTGCTGCCCATTCGGCATCTTTTGGCTGGCCGTCGGTTTCCCCAGTGAGATAAGGCAGGAACTGCTCAAAGCCCACGCAATAGGTGCTGAGGAACTGGCTGTCGTGCAGCTTTTCACTGTAGAGCGTATGCGCCAGTGCCAGCAGGAGGGGGACGTCAGTTTGTGGATGCAGAGCAATATGCTGCACCTTATCGCGCCCCAAAAATTCATGGGTGCTGGATACCACGGGATCGACGCTGACGACGCGGATCTCGCCTTTCTCAACCTTCTCTTTTAGCTGCGCGTAATAGTCATACACGTCGTGATCCGGGCACCACCAGTTTGCCTGCTGGTTTTTCACCATGTCGGATCCCCACAGCAGCAGCGTTTTGCTGTTTTCCAGCACCAGCGGCCATGACGTCTGTTGTTCGTAAACTTCCATCGATCCAACAACGCGCGGCAGAATCACCTGTGCTGCACCGGTGGAGTAGTCACCGCCGCTGCCAACAGAGGCGCCATGCAGCGCCAGCGCACGGCTCAGCATGCCACCGGCGTTGTGGAACATACCGGTAGATTGCCAGCCACTGCCGCTCAGTAACGCGCTTGGACCATAAGTCGTCTGCACGCGTTCCAGCTCTTGATAGAACAGGTCCAGCGCTTCGTCCCAGCTCACGCGAACAAAACGGTTATCGCCGCGCTGACGCGTATCGCTTTGATGGCGTTTACGCAGCCAGTCCACCCGCACCATCGGGTAGCGCACGCGGGCGGTGCTATGCACGTGATCCGGTAATCCGGCGATGATTTTGCTGGGATAACGGTCTTGCTCAAACGGCGTGGCTTTCACAAAGCGACCCTCCACCACCGTAGCGCGAATTGCACCCCAGTGTGATCCGGTGAGAATACCTTGTGCCGCATGGGTTGCCGCCTGTGCCTGACGTGGCACCAGCAGCGAGGGCGCAAACATGCCCAGCGCGCTCAGTCCGCCGAGCTGAACAAGAAAGCGGCGGCGTGATTGGTTAAACGAATCAGTATGTTTCATGCTCGCTTCCTTAGTGTTTCTGCTGCGCGCCGCCGGTATCGGACGCATTCAACTGGAGATATTTCAGCAAGGTACGTTCTTCACGTTTATCCAGACTGGTGAAGCCGATCATGCCGTTGAGGGTGCCGATCCAGCCGTTGGCATCAAAGTGCGCTTTATCCGGCGCGCCGTGACACTGATTACAGGTGCCGCTGTAAAGCGCGCTGGCATAGGCCCAAATCGGTTTGCTGTCATTAACCATGTCGCCTTTCTGCATCCACGCGGTGGTTTGCAGTTTGCTCCATTTCACGTTCGTGGCCGCAACCGTGGTGGTTTCCAGCGTTTTCGCGTCTTTTTGCAGATCGTCGCGGATGGAAGAGACAAAAATGCGTTTGCCTGGCATGAGTGACAGCACGCGCTGGCGACCTTCGGTTTCGGTCCAGCCGGTGACCTGCACTTGCAGCCAGTCGCCGTCACGCTTCACGACATGTACTTCTGAAGCAGGCAGCAGCGATCCTGAGGGGGCGCTGTCGGTTTTGTTGGCAAAGAGCGGCTTCATATCGAGTGCGAACAAAGTATCGCCGCTACTGTTGGCATCGGCGGTTTTGCGCATCTCTTCAAACTGTTTACGGAAACCGCTGCTCATATCGGGCAGCTGATGGGTGATACCTTTATGGCAGTCAATACAGGAGCGATTTTCCAGCGCGGCGGCACTCATCTGGCGCGCAGCCTCGGGTTTCTGGCGCGTATGATCCATCGCATCATAGTTATGGCAACCGCGACATACGGCGGAATTGCTCTCTTTCATGCGCTTCCACTCGCGCTCAGCAAGGATTAAGCGCTTCGCTTCAAACTTTTCTGGCGTATCAATCGACCGCGCAATCAGAGCCTGATAGAGATCATTACTTGCTTCCAGCTTGCGCTTTAGCATGCCCGGAATATCACGGGGGATATGGCAATCGCGGCACTCTGCGCGAACGCCTGATGGATTCTTGAAGTGGGTGGACTGCTTATACTCTTTGTACGGTTGCTGCATCCCGTGACAGCTCACGCAAAACTCTGTTGAGCTGGTCAGTTTAATCCCGGTGTGAGGTACCACAATAACGGCTAATCCAATGACAATCCCGACGAGCAGGATTGCCAGCACTGACCAACGTGCGCTGGGTCGGCGTAATCGCTTCCATAGTGTTTTCATTGCTGTAACCCTGTTTTTTTAGCTATATCGCGCGGCAATTTTAGGGATGAGATATGAACAAGGTCAGCGGGCGGCATGAACAGAATACGGCGTAATATGAACAGTTATGAACAGAAAGGAATGGGTTAGCGATGTCGCATCACATAGTGATTGTTGAAGATGATGTGGTGACGCAGGCGCGGTTGCGCGACTACTTCATTCAGGAGGGATATCGCGTTTCGGTGACCAGCAGCGGTGCGGGATTGCGAGAACACATGCTGCTGCAACCCGTTGATTTAGTCCTGCTGGACATCAATCTGCCCGGTGAAAATGGCCTGCAACTCACGCGTGCGCTGCGCGAGCGATCCACGGTGGGCATTATTTTGGTCACGGGACGCAGCGATCAAATTGATCGTATCGTCGGGCTGGAAATGGGCGCCGATGATTATGTTACAAAGCCGCTCGAGCTGCGCGAACTGGTGGTGCGGGTGAAAAATTTGCTGTGGCGCATCGATCTGGCGCGCCAGGCGCAGCCGCTGCAGGAGGAGAACAGCTATCTGTTTGCCGGTTACAGCCTGAATATTTCCCGCCATACGCTGGAGCATGAAGGGGAGTTGATCAAACTGACGCGCGCCGAATACGAGATGCTGGTGGCTTTTGTGACGAATCCGGGCCAGATACTGAGTCGCGAGCGTCTGCTGCGTATGCTGACATCGAGCCGCGTCGATCAGCCTGATATGCGCACCGTCGATGTGTTAATTCGCCGCCTGCGCAGTAAGTTACGCAGTGAGCTGTTTGTGACTCAGCATGGCGAAGGTTATTTACTGGCAGCTGACGTGCGTTGATAGAAATACACCGGACGAAATCCCGGAGGAGAGAGCGAAAGCGCGACACCGGCGCTGTTGCTGTTTTTTGCTGTCAAAATCAATATCGGCGGGCTGATATTATCCGGCACGCGTTGGCCTTGTAGTACCCGCACCGCTTGCTCCACGGCGAGCTCACCCTGCCAAACCATCTGATCGCTGGCCGCAACCACGATGCGATCGCGCTTCAACCCACGATAAACCTGATGGGTTAAATAAAATGAGGCGATCTCCAGCGGTGTTGTCCGATTACGCCCTTCGCCCATGGCCACTTCCGCTGCAATCGCCGTGCCCGCCACCAGATTGATACCGGGATAGCGCTCCAGGCGGTCCTGTAACAGGTTACGCTGCACCTCAATGTCATTATCGCCATAGGCAACATCGACGATTTTCAGCAGGCTGCCAGTGAGTGCTGCCCGGAAACCGCTGCTCATCTCCTGGCTCCCTCCCGCATCAATCGGTCCTGGCATCAGTAGAATCTGCATCGGCTTATCTTGATGATGTGCTACCAGATAGTGGCCAATTTGATATCCCATTTGATACCAGGGAACGCCAACGCGCGTCCGCGCCGGAACCTCGTTAACGGCATTCACCACCTCAATGATCGGGGTGTGTTGGGCAAATAACACCGCACCAGGAAACGTTGCCACGCTGCTGCCGAGCAAAATAGCCTCTGCTCCCCAGCGCTGGCAGGCTTCCAGCTGATGTTGCTGTACGTCGCCCTGACGATAGCCACCGGCTTCAAAAACATTGAGCGTGACGCCTAATCGGGCTGCCGCTTTACTCATCCCATAATTGATCGAGAGCCAGTAACCGTCTTTCAGATTGGGGTAAAGTGCGCACAATTTCCAGGCACGTGAAGCGCTCAGTGCTGGCAGGCTGGCGGCGGGGGAGCTGCTGCGATTGTCCTGCCAGTGCAGCAGCGGTAGCGCTGCCTGCAGCGGCATTGCCAGCACTAACAACGTTAAAAGAAGTATGCGCATAAATAACCTCAAACAAAGTGCGGCTAATGCTAGTGGCATTCGCCCGCCGGACTCAACTCTTTTTAGCGCGAAACCGCATGGCTAATACTTCCTTAATTCGTCGGTTATGGCTGGCTTTTGCCCTGATGGCGTTACTCACGCTGCTGAGCGTGGCCACGGGCTGGCTGAATCTGCGCTATGTCGGCCGCGTTGAACAGGCCGATACCCAATCGCTCCTTTCCAGCATGAACATGGCGCGTCACCTTAGTGTAGCGAGCGCCAGGGTGCTCTTTTCTGCACAGCAGCTCCTTAGCGCCCAGGATGAGCAGGAGTGGCAGGTTCAACGCACTATGCTGGGCAAGCAGAGCCAGAAAATCGTTTATCTCCTCCACCAGCTTAGTGCACAAGGCTTTGATACTCGCGCGATGGTGCAGCTGGAGACCGCTAACCGGCAGGCGATCATCCAGCAGGGCGATGTGGTGCATCAGCGCCTGCAGCTCACCCAGCAGCAGCGCCAGTTGAGCGATAATATTGGAGCAGCCGCACATCGTATTGTTGATTTGGCGCAGGGGCAGGCGAGTAATGCGGCCACCGCAGCAGGCGCAACGCAGGCAGGCATCTACGATCTCATCGAGCAACAGCATACCGCCGCCGCCGGGCAGGCACTCGACCGGTTGATTGATGTTGATCTTGAGTATCTCAATCAGATGGGCGAACTGCGCCTCATTGCGCTACGCGTTGAGCAGATAGTGATGACGTTGAAGCGCTATAACGGCGCGGCGGAGCCGGCAGAGACACCGCTGGCAGAGTTGATACAGGTACTGCATCGTCGCCAGCAGCGCGTTGAAGATCCCCGTATCAGACAAGATATTCGCGAGGCGCTGGCGATTGTTGCGCATTACACCACGCTGCTTGAAATGTGCCAGCAGCAGCAGCGCTTACACGCACAATTAGCAACGCTATCGCAGCAAAATTTCACGCTTTTCAGCCGTTTCAGCAGCGAAATGGAACGCCAGGTGAGCGAGATTGAACAGCGTAACGCGGAGGCGCTGAGCCGGGTAAACCGCGCGCGCGTACTCGGTACCGTCGCACTGGCGCTGTTGGGTGTGATGGCATTGCTGACCTTATCTCTGGTGCTTTGGCGGTTGGTTTATCGCTCGGTTTCGCTGCCGCTGGCGCGGCAAACCGATGCGCTGCAACGTCTACTCGACGGCGATCTCGACTCCCCCTTTCCCTCCAGTGGCAATGCCCGCGAACTCAATACCATCAGCCGCCTGATGGAGGCCTTTCGTACCAATGTCCGTGCGTTGCAATATCAGCAGCAGCATTTGGCGGAGTTAGTAAAAAACCGCACCGAAGAGTTGCAGGCGCTGGTGGTCGAACATCATCAGGCGCGCGCCGATGCTGAGCAGGCTAACCGCGCAAAATCCGCATTTCTGGCGGCGATGAGCCACGAAATTCGCACGCCATTACACGGGATTTTGGGTACCGCGCAGCTGCTTGCCGATCAGCCGCTTAACATCAGCGATCGACGCTATGTGCAAGCGATCAACGATTCCGGCGAAACGCTGCTGTTTATCCTTAACGATATTCTTGATTATTCGGCGATTGAGTCCAGCCCGAAAACCATCACTTTACACAACGCGCCGTTCGAACCGCGCCAGCTGCTCGGCAGTGTTGCGCAGTTGATGAATGGCCGCGCACACAAGAAAGGGCTGGCGCTCAACATTGAAGTGGATGCGCATGTACCAGAATGGATACAGGGAGATGTACACCGATTACGACAAATTGTGATGAACCTGGTGATGAATGCGTTGAGATTCACCGAAAATGGCGCCATCGTGCTACGTATGAAGAGTTGCGCCTCTGAGTGGTTTATTGAGGTTGATGACGAGGGTTGCGGTATTGCGCATGACCATCAGGAGGCCATTTTCGCGCCTTTCGTCCAGTTACAACCCGGCAAGGGCGGCACCGGTTTAGGCTTGGCGATTTGTCGCGGTTTGGCGCAGGCGATGCAGGGCCAGTTAACCGTCACCAGCCAGCCGGAGGTCGGCAGTTGTTTCCGGCTGACGTTGCCGCTGGTTCATGCATCGGCCACGGTGTTATTGCCCGATTCCGCTCCCGCCGACCTTAGCCATTTGCATGTGTTAATTATTGAAGACAATCCGCTGACGCAGCAGATTACGGCAGAAATGCTGAAGCGTAAGGGCGCACGCGTCAGTATTGCCGGTAGCGGTGAGTCAGCGTTGGCGTTTTTGGCACAAGGCGATGACATCGATTGTGCGCTGGTAGATTTCGCGTTACCCGATGCGAATGGCATCGAGTTAGCACAAAAACTGGCGCAATTTTATCCCGCCACGCGGCGTATCGGCTTCAGCGCAAGCGTTCCCGACGAGTTGCAGCCGCATGCTGACGAGCTGTTCTGCGGCATTATCCAGAAACCCGTCCACGGTGAAACGCTGTGCCGTCAGATAGTGCGCTTTCTGGCTTCTGCCCCCGTAACGGATCTCAACACTAACCAACTAAAGCAAGATTACGACACCTTTGGTGCGGATACGCTGCGTAGTTGGCTTGCATTGTTTCGCCAGCATGCAATGCCGTTACTGGATGACATTGAATCTGCAGAACAGGATGAAATCGTATCGAAGTTAGCGCATCAGCTCAAAAGTAGCTGCGGCAGTTTGGGGATGCAAACCGCCTGGCAAGCCTGCGCACGGCTGGAGCAGGATCCACAAGCGGATATCCCTCTAAGAGCCATTGTTGAACGCGGGTTGGTGGAGGTGGAGGCGTGGATTTATCAGGAGAATCGTGAGGCGCAAAGTGACTCAAGTGGTGAGGAGAAAGGCGTTCGTAACTGAAGTGGCGGAAGATCACAGGAGTCGAACCTGCCCAGGACCGCTGGCGGCCCTAACCGGATTTGAAATCCGGCCGCCTCACCGGAGACGACGATCTTCCTTTTACGTTGCCGCAGGAGTATAGCGGCAAAAGCGGGGGAATTCTTGATCTTAGCCAGTCGTCACAACACATTTTCGCCGTGAAGTTGCCGATACTCCTTTGGCGTATTGGCATAACTCTTTTTAAACACCGAATAGAAATATTGCAGCGAAGGATAACCGCACATTTGCGAGATCTCATTGATGCTCATTGAAGAACACGCCAGCAACTCGCGCGCTTTCTCCAGTTTTTCCCGATGGATCATGGCGTGGATGGTATCGCCGGTTTCGTCGCGGAAGCGTTTTTCCAGGTTAGAGCGTGAAATACCGATGGCGTCGAGAACCTGCTCAACCTTGATGCCTTTACAGGCGTTAAAACGGATGTAATGCATCGCCTGAATGACGGCGGGATCGTGTAAGGAGCGGTAATCGGTGGAGCGACGCGCAATCACTTTCACCGGCGGCACCAGAATGCGTTGCAGTTCCAAAGAGTGCTTATCCAGCAGGCGATGCAGCAGTTTTGCTGCCTGATAACCCATCTGGCGCGATCCCTGCGCGACCGATGAGAGCGCCACGCGCGATAGATAACGCGTCAACTCTTCGTTGTCGATGCCAATTACGGTGAGCTTTTCCGGCACTGGAATTTTCAGGTATTCACAGGCCTGCAGAAGGTGTCGTGCACGGGCATCGGTGACGGCGATGATGCCGGTTTGTGGTGGCAGCGTTTGCAGCCAGTCTGCCAAACGGTTTTGTGCGTGCTGCCAATTTTCCGGTGCCGTTTCCATTCCCTGATAAACCACCCCCTGATAGCGCTCGCGCGATACCAGCTGGCGAAAAGCATATTCACGCTCCTGTGCCCAGCGTTTGCCGCTGGCGGTGGGCAGGCCATAAAAGGCGAAGCGGTTAATGCCTTTTTCTTTTAAATGTAAGAAGGCACTCTCCACCAGCGCGGCATTATCGGTGGCAATATAATGAACGGGCGGATAGTCCTGTTGCTGATGATAAGATCCTCCAACACCCACAATCGGTACCGACACATTCGCCAGCAATTTTTCAATGGAAGGATCGTCGTAATCGGCGATTACGCCATCGCCCAGCCATTCGCGAATGTTGTCGATACGGCAGCGAAAATCCTCTTCTATAAAGATGTCCCAGTCCGTCTGCGACGCCTGTAAATATTCACCAACACCTTCAACCACCTGGCGGTCATAAACCTTGTTGGCGTTGAACAGCAACGTAATGCGAAAACGTTTCTCATGCATAATGGCGCCCCTCCTAAACTCGCTGCACCTTGCATAGCACGGCGCAGCCGATGGCAGAAAGAATTTGCGCCACATTGTGATCGCTCACGCGATTACATCCGGCGTCGCGTCGCGGTGTCCATCCATACCGCGAGCAGCAGAATCGCGCCCTTAACGATGTACTGCCAGAAGGTCGGGACATCCATCATGCTCATGCCGTTATCAAGTGAAGCCATGATAAAGGCGCCTATTACCGCGCCGGCCACGGATCCCACCCCGCCCGCGAGGCTGGTGCCGCCGATGACACAGGCGGCGATGGCATCCAGTTCAGCTATGTTGCCCGCTGAAGGCGAACCCGCACCCAGGCGTGAACTCAAAATCAAACCAGCAATCGCCACCATAACGCCATTGATCGCGAAAACAGCCAGCTTGGTGCGGGCCACATTAATTCCGGAGAGACGCGCGGCATCAAGATTGCCGCCTATGGCATAGATCCGGCGGCCAAATGCAGTACGGGTTGCCATAAACATTCCGCCCAGCAATAGCAGGGCTAATAACAGTACGGGCGTAGGTACGCCGCGATAATCGTTCAGCAGCCAGATCGCGCCCAGCACCAAAATGGCGGTAATGGCCTGCCGTACCAGCGCACCACTGACTGAGGTCTGCGTCAGGCCCAGCTTTTGACGGCGCAGACGTAAACGCCATTGCCAGAGAATAAATAACGCAAGACCCGCAAAGCCGAATCCGAAACCAATACCGCCAGGCAGATAGCTTTGCCCAATTTGTGACATGGCTGGGCTGGTCGGCGCAACCGTTGTGCCGTCGGTGATGCCCACCAGAATGCCACGAAACGCCAGCATCCCCGCCAGCGTGACGATAAAGGAAGGCACTTTGCGATAGGCTACCCACCAGCCATTCCAGGTGCCAAGTAGCAACCCCATTACCAGCGTTACGACAATAGTCAGTGGCAGAGGCCAACCGAGCCAGACGTCAAAAATGGCTGCTGCACCGCCGAGCAAACCCATCATTGATCCGACCGAGAGATCGATTTCTGCGGAGATAATGACAAACACCATGCCGACCGCAAGAATGCCGGTAATGGCAGTCTGGCGCAGCAGATTGGAAACATTCCGGGCGCTGAGCCACGCCCCGTCGGTGGTCCAGGTAAAGAACAGAGCAATCAGCACAATCGCACCCAGCATCACCAGAACCTGTAGATCAGGCAGTGCGAATCTCCCCGGCGCGCCTTTACCGGGTGTAGTGAGGCCGCGTTGTGTACTTTCGGTCTTAAGCATAATGTTCACTCCGCAGGGCGGCTTCCATCACCTGCTCCTGAGTCAGGTTATCGTTAATCAGATCGGCTTTGATTTGTCCTTCATGCATCACCAAAACCCGATCGCTCAGCCCCAGCACCTCGGGCAACTCCGAAGAAATAACAATCACGGCAATCTCTTGCTGCACCAGCGCATTGATCAGCAGATAGATCTCCTGGCGTGCGCCGACATCAATGCCACGCGTTGGCTCATCAAGAATTAAAATCTGCGGATTGAGCAGCAGGCATTTGGCGAGAATTGCCTTCTGTTGGTTCCCGCCGCTCAGGCGACCAATCGGCAGCTCCGGCGACGAGGTTTTTACCCGCAGGCGCGTAATGGCCTGATTGATCGCTTGCTGCTCCTGCGCTTCGTCTAGGATGGAAAGTCGTGGTGTGAATTGTTCCAGAGCGGCAAGGGTGATGTTTTTACCCACGCCCATTAGTGAAACAATCCCATCCTTTTTACGATCTTCGGGCACCATCGCAATGCCATGGGCAATGGCGCTGCGGCAGTCGCGGATGTGGGCCTTCTTCCCGTTGATAAAGATGTCTCCCTGCCAGCGGCCCGGCCAAACGCCAAATAAGCACTGCACAGTTTCTGTTCGGCCCGCGCCGACCAGACCGGCGATGCCAAGGATTTCGCCACGTTTCAGGCTGAAAGAGACGTTATTTACCCTTCGAATATGACGGTTGATGGGATGCCAGGCGGTGAGATTCTTAACCTGCAACACGGTGTCACCCATTTCATGTGGAGTGTGAGGATAGAGTGCAGTTAATTCTCGGCCCACCATCATGGTAATAATGTCATCCTCGCTCAGGCCAGCGGCAGGACGGGTGGCGATATGCTGGCCATCGCGGATTACGCAGATGGTGTCTGAAATCGCCTTCACTTCGTTGAGCTTGTGCGAGATGTAAATACAGGCGATGCCATGTTCGCGCAGGTTCTGGATGATGCTAAGGAGAACCCCGGTTTCCTGTTCCGTGAGCGAAGAGGTTGGTTCATCGAGAATCAACAGGCGCACCTGTTTATTCAGGGCGCGCGCAATCTCCACCAGCTGCTGTTGGCCTAATCCCAGTTCGCCGACGCGCGTGTCAGGTGAGACATGGAGTTTGACTCGCTCCAGCAACTGCTGGCAGCGCAACGTCATGATTTCATCATCCACCATGCCAAAGCGGCTCAGCTCCGCACCGAGGAAAATATTCTCCATGACCGTCAGTTGTCGCACCAGCGCCAGCTCTTGATGAATAATCACAATCCCTTTGCGCTCGGTATCACGAATGGTCTGCGCCTGGATTTCATCACCTGCAAACTGGATAGTGCCGTCGAAGTCACCGTGTGGATAAAGCCCGCACAGGATCTTCATCAGTGTCGATTTTCCTGAGCCGTTTTCACCGCACAGTGACATCACTTCACCCGCTTCCAGCCGCAGGCTAACGTCATCCAGTGCTTTCACCGTGCCGAAACGCTTTGTGATATGGTTCATTTCCAGCAACATCGACATCTCTCCTTCACCGGCTCACTTTTTAAAGTTCGCTCTGCTTGTGGAAGCCATCTTTAACAACTGTGCTTTCAATATTGTCTTTGTTTACGGAGATCGGTTTCAGCAGACGTGATGGCACATCTTTAAGGCCATTATTGAGTTTGCCGTTGCTGGTCGGCTGTTGATTGTCACCCAGTTGCACGGCGATTTTGGCTGCTTCGGTGGCAAGCTCTGTGATGGGTTTATAAACCGTCATGGTTTGTGTGCCGTTCATAATGCGTTTGATAGCGGCAAGATCGGCATCCTGCCCGGAGATGGCAACCTTGCCCGAAAGCCCCTGCGCACTAAGCGCCTGAATCGCCCCCCCGGCGGTGGCATCATTCGAGGCCACAACGGCATCAATATGGTTACCGTTAGCGGTTAACGCATTTTCCATAATTTTCAGGGCATTTTCCGGCAGCCAGGCATCAACCCACTGATCGCCCACCA
>Ga0153979_1000075_pt1 | contig 17625 bp, 18 predicted proteins | sample TSGA063MetaG_FD_104690 | JGI IMG/M metagenome (GOLD analysis project Ga0153979, IMG submission 104690) | Attine ant fungus gardens microbial communities from Georgia, USA - TSGA063 MetaG | ecosystem: Host-associated > Fungi > Mycelium > Unclassified | place: USA: Georgia, Magnolia Springs State...
ACGCCGGGCCGCTAAGCACCTCCGTCGACCTCAATCGATCGAGAGGAATAAGCGGGCGAGCTTCACTCCCTCCCCAGAACACCCGCTCGGCATTACACTGTGCAACATCCAGGTCATCCCGCTCGGCCATACTGACCAGCGTGCTGTACATCTCCGGTGAGAGAGTGTCATCGGCATCCGGAAAGGTGACGTATTTCCCACGGGCAGCGGCAAGGCCGTCATTTCTGGCCCTGGAAACGCCACCATTTTCGCGGTCAATCACCTGAACGTGTGGATAGTCTTTGGCATAGCGATGGGCCAGTTCCGCAGACCGATCCGTGGAGCCGTCATTAACGATGATCACCTCCAGGTCTTCCAGCGTTTGAGCAAGCAGGGACGACATAAATGCCTGGAAACTCTCTCCTGCGTTATACATCGGGATAATTACGCTCAGGCGTGGGTCGGGGGTTTCAGAATGCGGCTTCATACTCAGGGTAACGTCTTCTTTTCCTGGGCCAGGAGGGGGCTTCTGGCACTGATAAAATGATAAATATCATCAAGCTTTCGCGGGTCAAGCTCAAAAAGCTGCTCAACGGGATGGTTAAACGCATACAGCGCATGAAACACAAAAGACGAGGGGGAAATATGGTTTGGACCAATCAATAAAACGTCACCGAGCGGCCGCTGCTCTTCAACGCAGCAGGGACCATAAATCAGAATAACTGGCACGTTTTGCGAGTCTGCGATGTAAACATTACCTGAATCGGACGCGACATAAAAATCCATGTTGCTGATTGCCCATGGAAGGCCTTCCAGTGAAACTTTACCAATCAGATTCACCATGTTATCGGCGTTACCGACCGCCTCATAGAGCGCATTCAGCCGGGGCAGTTCCTCAGGCGAGCCGAAAACATAAAACAGGCAGGGCAGGTCACTCAGTCGCTCGAAAAGACGCTTCCAGATGGCTGGGGGGATCGTTTTCGCCTGATTCCCGGCCGAAATGCTGATGCCAATCTTTATCCGATCCGTGCGGAAAATCTCTCCGGGCGTATCCTGCGGCTTAAGCAGCGGCAGCGTGGCATGCTTAGGGTAACTCGCACGCGTCAGGGAGCGATCGGCGAGCTTAAGGTAGTTTTCCAGCGTTAGGGTGGTTTTCGTATGCTCAACCGTGCCGCTGGCGGTCAGATAAAAGAGCTGCTGATACCACTTTCGACGGTACATCGATAAAAACTGCTTATTATCCGCGTTACAGCAGGCGGCAAAAAACAGATTGGCGTTGTTAGGCTGTAACAGATAGATATTTTCATAGCGATTCATCAGCGTGAAAGCGAGCTTAAGCTTACTCAGCGTGCTGCTTTTATGTTCTTCGATATAAAAAATCTCATCCAGCGTGGCATCATGCCGCGCCAGCGGCGCGACAGAACGGCTCAGCAGGGCATCACTGTGCTTCAGATGGCTCAGCAGCGGCGTAATATTGACGAAATCGCCAATCTTCGCCGTCTGGATAACCAGATTACGTGCCGTCTTCTTTTGCACCAGCTTTAATGCCAGCTTCAAAGGAAGGAGCAGAATAAAGAGCAGGACATAATTCACGCTTCCAGCTCCCTGAATATATTACTGCCTGCCCCTGCGTTCTGAGGGATACAGACGCTGCCAACAGGTTGCCCCATCGCTGAAATCTTGTAATAAGAGCTCAGATAGCCGTTCCTGCGTGTGAGCGTCATCATGGGCCAAAACCTTACGTATTGAATAAACAAATTGTTCTCTTCATCCCGGATAAACAGGCGTCGCTTTCGGGTGGCAGTATCATCATTTTAAATGAGTTTTTGAGAAGTTTCTGCCAGCGTGTTGTTAGTCCGAATTAATTAAATCAAGGTACTGTTGGCAAACTGTATCAATACTGTAAGCCTGCAGGTCCAGCGCATTCACGGCGGGAGGATTGAACCAGACTTCCCTGAGCGTTGCGGCCAGCGATGCTGCACTCATATCAGCAAGACCGCGAGCAAGATCGCCAGTCAGGATGCTTGTCGGCCCCCCAGGACAGCGGGTACTGACCACCGGACTGTGACAAATTAGCGCTTCAACCAGGACGTTGCCAAAACCTTCGCTGTCTGAACTGACGATTAAAATTTTTGCCTGGCGTATATAGGGATAAGGATTAGCCATAAAGCCTTTGAAAATAACCCTGTCTTCAATTCCCAGGTCGGCAACCAGACCTTTGATTTTTGCCGTAATTTCAGGGTTCCCCTGACCAATCAGCAGCAGTGGGGCAGAGAGGCCACTTTGGGCATAGGCCCGCAGCAGACGGTCATGGCGTTTAGTCTGGTGAAAACGTCCAACGTGGATGAGGTATTCTTTTCCTTCCATGCTACAGGGCTGTAGCGACAGCTGCTCAATGACGTCAAAGTCAAAGGGATTAGATATCACACGCTCACGTTTCGGGCTTACCAAAAAAGCACTTTTTAGGTCGTCCATCACATACTGTGATACGCCAATCAGGTTGCGGTTTTGATAGACGCAGCGGGTTTTGTACTTTTTAAACCATCGCGAGAAACCTTTGCGGTGGCCAAGGTAAGAGGCAGAGAAGACCCCGTGCAGGCAGAACCAGGTTTTATCAGCATCCAGCACCCTGGATCGGCTGACGATACGATCGGTTTTATGCAAATGCGAAACAACCAGATCGAAAGCGCCACCCGTTTGCTCCGCCTCGCTGATAGCGCGATCGAGTCCTGCGGCACGGCGGTTAAGCTCAGTCAGCTTGCGCCAGGGCTTTTTGCAGCGATCTTTTATCACCTGATAATCAAGCCCCTGCGGAATACTGTAGTCGCACACTGTACGCAGTGAAAACAGCGAAACCCGATGTCCGCGCTCAATCAGCCCTCTGGAAAGCGTCAGAACCACCTTCTCGGCTCCCCCGCCCGGCAGGCCATCAATGATCATCAAAATGCGCTTGGACAAATTTTTACCCTTAAAAGAGAAGATAGGTGCGATGCGGTGCCATACCCACCGTATTAATACTGGCCGGAACCCTGTTTTAGCGCTGTCAGCGCGTCCTTGCTTATAAAGAGTAAGCTTTAGATGTAGAGGCTATCTTAAGAAAATAATAAAGATAGCGCCACCTGGAATCCTTTCCGCCTGTGAGCCAGCTCAGCAAATCTCTTTGCGGTTATCATTGCTGCTGCGTAACATAGCCGCAAGGTCACCAGGGAGCCTGCAATCTGCATGAAGAAACCAGCATTTATTATTACTATTGATACAGAAGGCGATAATCTGTGGCGTAATCGTTCCGGGAACGTTACGACCAAAAACGCGCAATATCTTGCCCGATTCCAGCAAATTAGCGAGAAATATGCCTTCAAGCCGACCTGGCTGACCAATTATGAAATGGCCATTGACCCCATCTTTATCGATTTCGCCCGCGATGTGATTGCCCGGGGCCAGGGGGAGGTGGGTATGCATTTGCATGCGTGGAACAGCCCGCCCGTGACGCCATTGACCGATGATGACTGGCGGTTTCAGCCTTATCTGATCGAATACCCCGCTGAGGAAATGCGCAGCAAAATCGTCTATATGACCGACCTGCTGGAAGAGACGTTTCAGACAAAAATGCTTAGCCACCGTGCAGGCCGCTGGGCGTTTAATGAAGCCTATGCCCGGATGCTGATCGAACTGGGGTATCGCGTTGACTGCTCGGTGACTCCACGCGTGAACTGGTCCTTCTCGCCGGGTGCCCCGCAGGGTCAGGGGGGGACCGATTATACCCACTTCCCGCGTGAAGCTTATTATCTTGATATCGATGATATTTCGCGGCCCGGTAACTCGCCGCTGCTGGAAGTTCCCATGACCACGTACTATAAACATTCAGGGTTAATGAACAGCCTCAGGCAGGGTTATGACAAACTGCGCGGTAAGCAACGCAGCCCGTCAGTCTACTGGCTGCGTCCGACCGGGGGCAATGCGCAGCAGATGATCGCGGTGGCGGAAAAGACCCTTGCGGAAGGTGCGGACTACGTTGAATTTATGCTGCATTCGTCGGAATTTATGCCAGACGGAAGCCCAACCTTTAAGAACGAGGGTGATATTGATCGATTGTATGACGATCTGGAGACGCTGTTCAGCTGGTTGCACCATCGGACCCAGGGAATGACCCTCGCAGAATTTGCGCAAACAAAACCACAATAATGAGCCGCATGGCATCCAGTCCCGACCTGAGAATCACTATGCTAATCAGACGTAATACGGAACAGCTTCGCACAGTTTTTTATTTTCTGACGCTGGTCAGCGCAATGTTATCTATCATGCTGACCTTTATTGATATCAAGGCAGCCAAAGTCCTGTTTTATTGGTCTTTCTATTTCTCTCTCGCCGGTATCCTGTTTAACCGGAAAGACGTTGACCGCTCGCGACTGTGGTTTCTGGCGATGCTGGCGATACTCGGTGCCAGCAAGCTGATTTGGTTTTACTGGGAGTATTATGGCGGCCCGGATTACACCACCTATAACGACTATATGAACGCCGGGAAACGCCTGCTGCTGGTCTGCGTGACGGGCTACTGGCTCTTTTCACAGATGCAGCATTTCCGGGCGAAAAGCATCCTCTGCATTAAGTATGGCCTGCTAACGGCATTCGCCGCCGCGACCGCGTATGGCTTCTGGCAGTATTTCAGCGACATGCACCGGGTAGAATTTGCGCTCGATCGCGCCACTATCTCTGCATATGGCTATGCGATGCTCTCTATGGTGGTGCTGTTTCTGCTGGCTTCCGAAAAGCATTCGCCGGGCAGCATGCTCTGCTGCCTGGCCATTTTCCTGCTCTCCTGGTTTGTACTGATGCAAACCGGTACGCGCAATATGATGGCGGCTTATCCGTTAATCATCCTGGTGGTGGGCGTGCTGCAGTTTCGTCATTTTGGGTTGAAATCGCTGCTGGCGATACTGGTTGCCGTTGGCGTCCTGGTCGCGCTCAGCTATAAGCCGATCATTAAGCCGAAGCTGGATACCACCTTCCAGGAATACACCCTTTATAATCAGTCAAACGGCAACGAAAACGGCTCTCTCACTACCCGACTGGCGATGTGGCAGGTTGGCTGGTGGTGCCTGAGCGCCCATCCGTTGGGAATGAAGTCTGAAGATCGCACCGCCTGCTTTCAGCGATATGTCGACACTTATCACAAGGACAGCGTGTCGATGCTGTACGAGAAGGTGCATCTGCATAACGAGGTGCTGGATACTGCCAGCCTGCAGGGGATTCAGGGCGCGGTGGTGCTGCTGATGTTTTATCTGTCGCTGGTGGTTTATGCCCTGCGCTCGCAAAACTCACTGCTGCTGGCGGTGATGCTCGGCGTGATTGTCAGCGGTCTGACTGATGTGGTGTTTATCAGTCGTGAACTGACGGTATGCGTCGCGCTGATGCTGGTCGTGTGTGAGATGTGGAATGCGCTGACCCGGCCACGGGTAACGCATAGCGCTTAACTCGCCAGGCGGGGCTTACCAGCCCCGCCTGCGCACGGCCAGCATCTTCCTTTTGTAACTCAGCCTGATTTTTCCATTCAGCAAAAACCACAACAGACTTACCTGGCGAATCCGCGTCCTGACAATCTCTCCCTGCGGCGTGTTCTGAAGCTGGGTGTGATAGCGGTTGGCGATATCCAGCCAGTGGCAGGTAATCAGGTGCTGAAAGGCGTGAGGCAGTACCCGATCCATATTTTGCGTGGCAGCAATCAGGCAGCGAATTTTCTCGGCGTTAACGTCCGAAGAGAGGCTGTGCGCATGTTTGCGGTAGAGGTAAAATCCCGCCCGGCTGTAGAGCGTTCTGGTGCTGAGGGTCAGCATTAAGGGAAAGAGCCAGGTGTCTTCGTAGCAGATGAAGTCCGGAAAGGCGTGCTGCTGTAACAGGCGACGGGAAAAAAACTGCCCGATAAAATGTGCCTGGTAATCACGATGAACAAGGAAGCGTTCAATGGACTGGTCCCGCTTAAGCTCGATGGGCTCGTCAGGCTGCCATGACGGGCGCGAATCGTCGCCCCGCACTTCAATGATTTTACTCAGCAAAATATCTGGCGCGCGCTGTTGCAGCAGGCTAAGTCGCTCCTGTAGTGCGCCCGCAAGCAGCGTATCATCGCTGTCCACCATCAGAATGTATTCGCCGCGCGCCAGGCTTACCGCGTGATTTCGCACTTTGCCAACGTTACGGAACGCTGTCCGGTCGGTACGGATCTGCGAGTAACGAGCGGTATAGTCATCAATAATGCTCTGGGTGGCATCGGTGGAGGCGTCATTGATGATGATAATCTCGGCGCGCTGCTGGGCCGTGCCCAGGGAGGCAAAAATCGTGTCCAGCGTATTTGCCAGATAGGGCTCGCAATTGTGCGCCGCGATCAGAATGCTAAGCTGACAGGGTGTGTTCATCTGTGTTCGCGGTGAGGCGCTCCGGAATGGATAAGCGGCAGCAGCTGTTCTTCCACCTGCTGAGGGGAAATATCCGCCATATTGTTTCCGCTCGCGGGTCGCAGCACAAACTGGTTTTGGCCGTAGCCGCCAATCAAGCCGGGATCGGTGGGGCCATACAGCGTGAGATTAGGGCAGGCCAGCGCGGCGGTAAGATGGCTGAGTCCGGTATCTACGGAAACAACCGCCCTGGCGCCAGCCAGCGTACGCGCAACCTGTTCAAGCGTCAGCTTTGGCAGCACCTCAACATAGTCAAAGTCAGCCGCTATCCGCTGCGCCCGCTGGTGTTCATGCTCAGCGCCCCAGGGCAGTTTGATGCGTAATCCGCTCGCTTTCAGCAGGCCAGCCAGCGTGCGCCAGTGGGTCTCAGGCCAGTGTTTTGCATCGCGCGTAGTGGCATGCAGAAAGACCAGGTATTGCCCGGCATCAGGCGGTGGGCTGCTGAGGAAATGATCGGCTATGGCGTAATCCCCCGGCCCCTCCGGTAGCGGATAGTCCAGGCTTTTTGCGAACAGCTCACGCGTACGCTGCACGGCGTGCTGCTGCTTGTCGACTTCATGGCGTTTATCAAACCACCAGCTGGCAAAAGGCTCTCTGGCGCTGCGACTGTCATGGCCGTGCTTTTCGCCTTTTGCGATGCGGGTTACCAGCGCGGCACTTTTGATCAACCCCTGGGCATCGATTACGCGGTCATACTGGCGTGACTGTACTTCGCGCTTGAAGAGAAAGCGTTCTTCACGGACCTCGCTGCCAAACCAGTGTTTGCGCCAGCGGCGGATCGCCACCGGGATCACCCGGTCGACGGCGGGATGCCACGCCGGGATTTGAGCAAAGCCCTCTTCCACCACCCAGTCAAAGCGGATCCCCGGAATGGCGTTCATCGCGTCGGTCAGTGCAGGCAGGGTATGCAGTACGTCGCCCATGGATGACGTTTTAACAATCAGGACCCGCATTCGCTCTCCTGGTTTTCCGCCAGCAGGGTATCAAGTTCGGAAATAACCCGCTCAGGCGTGATGTCGATCAGGCTCTGATGGTAGCCCTGCTCAGCATCGCCCTTACGCACTTTGTGGTAACCGGTAATCAGGCGAATGACGCGCGCCTTATGTGACAGCGGCGGCGTAAAATCCGGGCTGCTGGGGCCATATAGTGCCACCAGCGGACGGTCCAGCGCGGCGGCGATATGCATCAGACCGGAATCATTACTGACCACGGCGCGGCAGTGAGCCAGCAGGATCACCGCCTGCTCAAGCTGCGTGCTGCCGGCCAGATTGCTGCAATTCTCGCGAGAGTGCGGTTGCAGCGTCTGGAGGATATCTTCCCCGGTTTCTCTGTCTTTGGCTGAGCCAAACAGCGCGATTTGAAAGCCACGATCAATCAGCTTTTGCGCCAGCGCGGCATAGTGATAATGAGGCCAGCGCTTGGCCGGGCCAAATTCTGCACCGGGACAGAAGCCAATCACCGGACGTTCAGGACGCAGGCCAAACTCAGCTGCCGTCGCCCGTTTTTCCGCTTCGCTGACCTGCAGAGCGGGCCACAGGAGCGGCTGGGGGAGATCGGCAGCGCGGCTTATCCGTGATGTGTCATATGCCAGCGCGACGTAGCGTTCAACCATCAGCGGGAATGCGGCTTTATCAAGCACCCGCAGGTCGTTCAGCAATCCATAGCGCATCTCGCCGCGCCAGCCGATACGATTTTTAATCGCGGCAAAAAAGGGCACCAGTGCGGATTTAAACGAATTGGGCAGCACGTAGGCGCGATCGTATCCTTTATCACGCAGGGTTCTGCCCAGGCGGCGGCGCTCGCCCAGCGCCAGGGCGCCGTGACCGAGTGGCATCGCCAGCGCGTCGTTGACCTCTGGCATACGCGACAGTAAAGGTCGGCACCACGCCGGTGCCATGACGTCAATCACGGCATCGGGATGAGCGGCCTTCAGCGTACGATAGAGACTTTGCGACATCATCATATCGCCGACCCATGAAGGGCCGATTACCAGAATTTTCATCGCCGGATTGCCCTGTTACGCGTTGCGGTTCAGCCATGCCATATAGTCGTTCACGCCTTCGGCGACGGTTTTAAACGGCTTATCATAGCCAGCCGCACGAAGCCTGGTCAGATCGGCCAGCGTATAGGCCTGATAGCGACCTTTGAGCTTATCCGGGAAAGGGATGTACTCGATTTCACCCTGCTGGTGGAAATTGAGTGCCGCGTCGGCCACTTCCTGGAAGGACTCAGCGCGACCCGTTCCACAGTTATAAATACCGGATACGCCGTTTTCCCAGAACCACAGATTGACCGAGGCCACGTCTTCAACGTAGATAAAGTCGCGCTTAAAGCCGTCGCTACCCTCGAACAGTTTGGGATTTTCGCCGTTATTCAGCTGGGTATTAAGATGGAATGCCACGCTGGCCATGCTGCCCTTGTGGCCTTCGCGCGGTCCGTAGACGTTGAAGTAGCGGAAACCGCATACCTGCGAGCCCGCTTCCGGAAGGATCTGGCGCACGTAGTGATCGAAGAGCATTTTCGAGTAGCCGTAGACGTTAAGCGGCTCTTCAAATTCGCGCGCTTCAATGAAGTTATCATTGCGTCCGCCGTAGGTGGCAGCCGATGAGGCGTAAAGGAAGGGGATCTGATGCTCAAGGCAGTAGTGTAAAAGCTCCTTGGAGTACTGATAGTTGTTTTCCATCATGTACTTGCCGTCCCACTCGGTAGTCGAGGAACATGCGCCTTCATGGAAAATGGCTTCCACATCGCCAAAGTCCTCATCAGCCAGAATGCTAATCAGGAAATCTTCCTTGTCCATGTAGTCAGCAATATTCAGATCCACCAGGTTGGCAAACTTAGTGCCATCCTTCAGATTGTCTACCACGAGAATGTCAGTGTGGCCTTTGTCATTCAGCGCTTTAATGATGTTGCTACCGATAAAGCCCGCACCGCCGGTGACGATAATCATAAGCTATAACCTTAAAAAATGGGGTGAAACAGGAGGTTTCACACGCTAATGCCGAATATCATAACATCTCATCACCCGGCAGACAGCCAGATGACTCCGTAACGGTATGCGTTTGCTTTAAGCAGGCGCTACTGCTGTTTTTCCGCATCGGTCAGATAGCGAACCTTGCGGGTGTAATCCTGCCCTTTGAAACTCACCAGGGCATCCGCTGAATCCAGATACTTTTGCCATTCGGAAAGGGGAAAACCGCCGTGGGCGCCAATCACTTCTTTGGGAATGGTAGCCGTCGTCCCACCAATTTTCTTTGATACCGGCCAGTTCATCCAGTCGCCCAGATTCACCGTTTTCAGATCCAGTAAATCCAGCAGGGCGGCCAGCGGCAGCTGATCGGTTGGCGGCTGGGAATCGTCCATCAGCTCCCAGGTATCCTGAAACAGCGTCAGCCAGAGCGGACAGATCCGTTTCCATGTCTGCCGCGTCGCCGCCAGGAAAGCCCCGTTAACGTGATCGACAATAAACGGGCGGACGCTGTGACGATAATAGGCCGGACGACGCGCCTCCGGCGTGTTCATCAGCTTGGCGATCATCTTCCCCTGACGAAAGCTGGAGTAAATATGGCCATCAAGCATATTAATTTCAGGCATTTTCAGCAGGTTGAGATCTGAATCGATCATCAAAACCCCCTCCGTTCTGGCCTGTAGAGGCGCCTGAAGTTTGATCAGACGACTGCGGTAAATCTGCTTGTAGCGGTAGGTCTCTTCGCGAAAAGGCACATCCAGCGTGACGACGCGCGTCTTTGCCGGCAGCTCGCCAAACTCTTCAGCCAGTCTGTCGCTGACAATCACAATCTCCTGTGCGTCCGGCGCAAAACGGGCGGCAAACAGCGCGCTCAGTTTAGCTTCTTCAATGAAGTCCACGCCCGTGCAGGGGATCACCACCGAGGTGACCGGTATGGCACCCTGCACCTCTGATTGCTGATAGGGAATATTGTGACGTGCGCGAATCTGTCGGAAATGGGGTTTTAAGAATTCAAACATGCGAAGAGTTTCCATGGGCCGCATTTTTTAAAATAGTTTCCACGCCGGAGACGTAGTGCTCAATAGCATAGTGTTGCTTTACGCTTGCATTGGCCTGATGCAGTAAAAAGCTGCGCTTTTCCGCGTCCAGATAGAGCGTTTTCATCTCTTCAAACAGGGTCTGGACATCACCATACTCAAAAAGCAGGCCGGTGTTGTCGTGCTCAATCAGCTCTGCGGTGCCGGTGACGCGGGAGCCGATCACCGCCGTGTTCAGCAGCATGGCTTCCAGTACCACGCGCGGCAGACCTTCGCTTTTTGAGGCCAGAATAAAGACGTCCAGTGCGGCGAGATACTCCAGCGCATTGCTGCGAAAGCCGGTAAATACGACCCGATCGGCAATGCCGGCCTGCTCCGCCTGCTGCTGAAGTTTTGACAGCTCCGGGCCTTCGCCCAGCATAATCATCCGCCAGCGGGCGGCGGGAAAGGCGGCGGAAAATTTCTCCAGCGCGCTTAAAATATGGTGATTCGATTTGCGTGGGATCAGTGAGCCGATGCTGCCAAAGACAAAGGTGTCATCACTGATTTGCAGGAGCTGGCTGCGCATCGCCGCGCGGGCGGGCAGCGGCTGCCAGATATCTATCGCGTTGAATACCGTAAAGCACTTCTCCGGCCTCACGCCGTTATCCAGCAGTACCTGGCGCACGCCGTTGGAAACGGCGATGATCGCGTCCACGCGGTGATTAACCCGCTCGACCAGTTCGCGGTTTAACACCGGCTCGATGCGGCAGTGCTGCACCACCGTCACCGGCAGCCCTTCTGCCGCCAGATAACCCTCCAGGTTCGATCCCGGCTGATTGTTCATATAGAGCAGGTCGAAATGACCGTCGGCCAGCCGCTGGCGGATTTGTCGGGCATTGGGCTGGATACGCCAGACGGCGTCGACGCGCTGCGTGGCCCGCAGGCGCAGTTGTCGATTGAAAAAGACCAGCGAACGCAGCAGCTCCTTGCCGATCTTGGCCCAGCGGGGCTGTTTTCGTTGGGGAATAAACAGGATGGGGATGCCGAGCGCAGTCAGCACCTGTTCAATCGAATCGCCTTTCCCACGGGAGTAGTTGTGGTAGAAGCAGCAATGAAGATCGAACTGGCTGCGATCAATACGTTTTAGCAGCTCCAGCATGCTGTTGGTGCCGCCCCCCCATTCGTTGCCGGTATCCAGCAGCAGAATTTTTTTACGCTGTTCTACCATCGTACGGCTTCCGTATCGGTCAGGCAGGCTGGCGGAAAGTCAGACCGCCAGGCCGCCGAGATATTAAGGGGTCTTTCCGGGCTGAAGGCTCAACCCGGAAAAGTTCGTTTTGATGTAGCGCATAGCCTGACTGTCAGCGATGCTGTCTGCCACCACGTTCAGGGCGAGAATTGCCGGAACGGGCTGTGGGGCCACCGGACAGATTTTCACGCCACGGAACGGATTACGCGGCGGCACTGGCTTCGCGGGCAGCGGCCGGTGGCCGACCGACTGGGGTTCATTCAGCAGCTGACTTGGCCGCACCAGGGTAATGTCCGCAGGCAACGTGGGCAGCATTTGCAACAGCACCTTCACCGTGGTGGGATGCGGATGGCCAATCGCAATGGCTGAACCGTCGCGCTGTGCCAGATGCACGGCGCGGAGGAACTGTTTGCGAATATCCGCCTCGTTCTGCGTGTCGTCGAGGAAAACACGACGCTTAATCACTTTCACATGCGTGCCCGCCGCGGCGGGTACAGACTGGCTGTTGCCAATGGTCATGCTATCGAGAAAGTAAAAATTGTAGTTGTTCAGAACCTGCATGACTTTTTGCATCCCAGGCAGGCTGGAGGTCATCGCGCTGCCCATATGATTATTAAGACCGACCGCATAGGGTACGCTGGCGACTGCCGCACGAATAATGCGCTCGATTTCGGCGCTGGACATATCCGGACGCAGGGTGTCTTTTTCCAGCGGCTGTTTGCTCAGCGGCGCCATCGGCAGGTGGATCAGCACCTCGTGGCCGCGCTGGTGCGCCTTCGTGGCCATGACGCGCGCACCCGGCGCGTCAGGCAGGACGGCAACGGAAATGGCAGGCGGCATTTGCAGCACCTGGTTTTCCTGCGTGGGGCGGTAGCCGAAATCATCAATGACAATCGAGAGTTTGCCGGCGTGAACCTGGCAGGCCATCAACAGGCCTGCCAGCATGCCGCTAAGTTTGTGCAGACGTACCAAAAGTTATCTTCCTAACCACGGGAGTGGATTAACAGCCTGTCCCTGGCGGCGGATTTCAAAATAGAGTGAAGGGGTGCCGCGCCCACCGCTGGTACCTACCAGCGCAATAGGCTGCCCGGCTTTAACCTGGGCGCCTACGCTGACCAGCGCGCTCTGGTTATAACCATACAGGCTCATGTCGCCTTTGCCGTGTTCAACCACCACGACCAGCCCATAACCCTGGAGCCAGTCGGCCATCAGCACGCGGCCATCGGCGATCGCTTTGACCTCAGTGCCTTCCGGTGCATTGATGACCAGCCCCTTCCAGCGCAGTTCACCCTGCAGCTGTTCACCGAAGCGATGCTCAATGGAACCCCGTACCGGCCATAGCGCCTGACCCGCAGGCCGCCCGAGGCCTCCGGTACGGGAGACCAGTGCGCGTTCGCTTTCGGTAGGTTTATAGGTTCGGCCTTTGCTCTTAGCCTGCGCCTCACGCTGGCGAACGCGCTGCGCCTCTTTCGCTTCGCGTTCTGCCCGTGCCCGCGCTTCCTGTTCAGCTTTCGCGATTTTATCGCGCAGGCGGCTCTCATTCTGACGCATTTCAACCAGCTGGGCCTGGTCTTTTTCCAGCGAGGATTCCAGCGTGGTCAGCGTTTTCTTACGTGCCACGCGGGCGCCTTCCAGCTTCTGATGCTGAGACTGCTGCTCAGCCAGCAGGGATTTCTGCCGGGCGAGTTTATCAACCCGCGAGGCTTTCTGCGCAGAGAGCTGGCTGCGGGTTTTTTTCAGATCGTCGATGGACTTCTGGCGCGCATCATTCAGGTAGCTGAAATAGGCCAGAATGCGTTCGCTACGCTGGCTCTCTTCACCGCTGAGTATCAGCTGTACGCCACCGTGCTGGCCCTGACGAAACGCCGCATCAAGCTGCTCCGCCAGCAGTTTCTCCTGCGCATCCTGCTGTGCCTGGAGCTTATCAATGGACGCCGACAGATCGGCGATCTCTTTATTTAAGCCGGTGAGGATTATCTGCGTTTCGCGCAGCTGTCGGCTGGCCTGAGCAATGATTTTTTCCTGACTTTGCAGCTGATCGAGCAGTTTGCTGCGCTGCTGCTTTTGCTGCTGAACGCTTTTCTCTTTCCTGGCAATATCCTGCTGCAGGCTGGAAAGCTGCGATTTGTTATCATCGGCCGCCCTGCCGGGAGCAGGCAGCAGCAAAAAGCCAGCGCAGAGCACGCAGGCTGACAGGGTGAACACGCGAGATCGTAGCAGAACGCCTGTGGCCGATCCGTTACCCTGGGTTCGTTGAACTGAAACTGTCGCTTTTTCCCTCATAGGAGGAAGATTATTCCACGATGAACAGCAGCTTACCAGCTATCTGTAGGGGGATTTGCGTTTCTGACGGTAACAGCGGAGTGAAGGATAGCGCGCGATAAGGCGCGTTTACCCGGGGGAGGGCGGGGGGAGCTGGCTGACTTTTAACCGCCTGAGATTGCATCGGGCAAAAGCCGCGTCAGGGATTTGCAGCCTGGGTAAATTATTTTGAGGATCTGGTCCAGAAAACGTAACTCTGAGGGCTTCACGTCTGTACATGGCAGCACTGGCAGGTATACTCAGAAGCCTTGTTTTCGCTTATTAACCCTTTCGGGAGTTGTTACCCCTCATGCAAGATATTATGCAGTTCGCAGGCAGCCATACCATTTTGAGTCTGGCGTGGGTTGTCCTGCTGGTTTTGGTGATCGTGACCACCGTTAAGGGCATGTTCTCCAAGGTAAAAACAGTTAGCCGTGGTGAAGCAACCCGATTAATCAATAAAGAAGAAGCCGTCGTCATTGATGTCCGTGCACGCGATGACTACCGTAAAGGCCATATTTCTAACGCAATTAACATTCTGGCGGCCGATATCAAAAAAGGCAGCTTTGGCGAACTGGAAAAACATAAAGCGCAACCGATTATTGTCGTCTGTGCCAATGGCACCACTGCGGCCGAGCCGGCTTCTCAGCTCAACGCAGCGGGTTTTGAACGAGTTTTCATACTGAAAGATGGCGTTTCCGGCTGGAGTGGTGAAAACCTGCCGCTGGTTCGCGGTAAATAATATTTGGAGAGTGGTATGGCGAACGTAGAGATCTACACCAAAGCAACCTGTCCTTTCTGCCATCGCGCAAAAGCGCTGTTAAGCCAGAAGGGCGTGAATTATCAGGAAATTGCCATTGATGGGGATGCCGATAAGCGCGAAGAGATGATCAAACGTAGCGGTCGTACCACCGTTCCACAGATTTTCATTGATGCGCAGCACATCGGCGGCTGCGACGACCTGTTTGCGCTCGATGGCCGCCACGGCCTCGACCCGCTGATAAAGTAAGACGGGCGAGTGGCGCAATAACGGATTATTAACCCATAGGATCACGTACCATGTCAGAACAAAACAACACCGAAATGTCATTCCAGATCCAGCGTATTTATACCAAGGATATTTCTTTTGAAGCGCCAAACGCCCCACAGGTTTTCCAGAAAGAGTGGGAGCCAGACGTAAAGCTGGACCTGGATACCGCGTCCAGCCAGCTGGCTGACGACGTTTACGAAGTCGTGCTGCGCGTTACCGTGACGGCAACTGTGGGTGAAGAGTCGGCGTTTCTGTGTGAAGTGCAGCAGGCGGGTATTTTCTCTATCTCCGGTATTGATGGTAACCAGATGGCTCACTGCCTTGGCGCCTACTGCCCTAACATTCTGTTCCCGTATGCGCGCGAATGCATCACCAGCCTGGTTTCCCGCGGTACGTTCCCGCAGCTTAACCTTGCACCGGTCAACTTTGATGCGCTGTTTATGAACTACCTGCAGCAGTCAAATGAAGGTGCCGCTCCTCAGCAGGACGCATAATGCCTCAAGCAAATGCTTCTATGAGCGTTATCGGTGCCGGTTCGTACGGCACCGCTTTAGCCATTACCCTGGCCCGTAATGGCCATTCGGTAGTGATGTGGGGCCATAACGCCGCGCATCAGGCACAGCTTCAGGCCGATCGCTGCAATGCGGCCTTCCTGCCTGACGTCCCTTTTCCCGACACCCTCAGCCTTGAAAGTGATTTAGCCGCAGCGATTGCGGCCAGCCGCGATCTGCTGGTGGTGGTCCCAAGCCACGTATTTGGCGATGTCCTTAAGCAAATCAAACCCCACCTTCGCACAGATTCCCGCATTGTCTGGGCGACCAAAGGTCTCGAAAAAGAGACCGGCAGGCTGCTACAGGATGTCGCACGGGAAATAGTGGGTGACGAGGTACCTCTGGCGGTTATTTCCGGGCCAACCTTCGCTAAAGAGCTGGCAGCCGGCTTGCCGACGGCCATTGCGCTTGCCGCAACGGAGGCCGGGTTTGCAGACGATCTGCAACGCCTGCTGCACTGTGGTAAAAGCTTTCGCGTCTATAACAACCCGGATTTTATCGGGGTTCAGCTTGGCGGCGCGGTGAAAAACGTGATTGCCATCGGGGCGGGGATTTCAGACGGCATTGGCTTTGGTGCCAATGCGCGTACGGCGCTGATTACGCGTGGACTGGCCGAAATGACCCGCCTGGGAACGGCGCTGGGCGCCGATCCCACCACCTTTATGGGTATGGCCGGGCTGGGCGATTTAGTTCTGACCTGCACCGATAATCAGTCGCGGAACCGTCGCTTTGGCATGATGCTCGGGCAGGGGGGCGATGTGGAGACAGCGCAAAATACCATCGGCCAGGTGGTGGAAGGATTCCGAAATACAAAAGAAGTCAAGGCGCTGGCCGCGCGCTGCGGCGTGGAAATGCCAATAACTGAGCAAATTTATCAGGTACTGTATTGTGAAAAGAGTGCGCGCGAGGCAGCATTAAGTCTGTTAGGGCGAACAAGGAAGGATGAGAACAGTCCAGCTGAAAACGGAAGCTCAGCGCGTTAGCGTCCTGCCGGACGTTATATTCGATGGGGAGAGAGCAATGCCGAGCGCAGAACCTGAACAGGTGTGGGACTTTATCAGAGCAGAAGCGCGGGCGCTGGCCGAATGCGAGCCTATGCTGGCGAGCTTTTATCACGCTACGCTGCTAAAGCACGACGATCTCGGCAGTGCGCTGAGCTATATGCTGGCTAACAAGCTGGCGAATCCAATTATGCCCGCAATGGCCATCCGTGAAATCGTGCAGGAAGGCTACAAGCAGGATCCCTCGATGATTCAGTCCGCTGCCTGCGATATACGGGCGGTGCGCCAGCGCGATCCGGCGATTGATAAATACTCCACGCCGCTGCTTTACCTCAAAGGCTTCCATGCTCTCCAGGCCTACCGTATCGGACACTGGTTATGGAATCAGGGGCGTCGGGCACTGGCCATTTACCTGCAAAATGAGGTCTCCGTTTCTTTCGCCGTGGATATCCATCCTGCGGCGAAAATTGGCCGGGGCATTATGCTGGACCACGCAACGGGCATTGTGGTCGGGGAAACGGCGGTCATCGAAGATGATGTCTCCATCCTGCAGTCCGTGACGCTAGGCGGTACGGGTAAAACCAGCGGCGATCGTCATCCCAAAATCCGTGAAGGGGTGATGATAGGGGCGGGTGCAAAAATTCTTGGTAATATCGAAGTGGGGCGCGGAGCCAAAATCGGTGCCGGTTCGGTCGTCCTGCAGCCTGTGCCCCCCCACACCACAGCCGCTGGCGTACCTGCGCGTATCGTGGGTAAACCCAGCAGTGACAAGCCGTCGATGGAGATGGATCAGCACTTCAATGGTATGGTGCCGGGCTTTGAATTCGGTGACGGCATCTGACGCAGCAGGTAGCAGGTCCTGAAAGTGGGTTATGGCATCTGACGCAGCAGGTGCCCGATTTTGAAGTTGCTGACGGCATTCCCTGCATCAGGGCGCTGGATAGTTCATGCGCCTACCCCCCATCCCTTATGCTTTCATCACGGCACCGCAGTAGTCCAGCTGCCGCCAGGCCTCATAGACCACTACTGATACAGCATTTGACAGGTTCATGCTGCGGCTGTCCGGCTGCATAGGGATGCG
>Ga0153979_1000076_pt1 | contig 17320 bp, 12 predicted proteins | sample TSGA063MetaG_FD_104690 | JGI IMG/M metagenome (GOLD analysis project Ga0153979, IMG submission 104690) | Attine ant fungus gardens microbial communities from Georgia, USA - TSGA063 MetaG | ecosystem: Host-associated > Fungi > Mycelium > Unclassified | place: USA: Georgia, Magnolia Springs State...
AGCAGGGCGATATCCTGGCTGGCGGTCAGGATATTCTCGCCGTCGAGCAGGATTTCACCCTCCGCGCGCTGCTCCGGGTAGAGCGCAAACATCTTGTTGAAGGTGCGCAGCAGCGTGGATTTCCCACAGCCCGACGGACCGATAAAAGCGGTTACCTGATTTCTGGCAATATCCAGGTTGATATTCTTCAGTGCATGGAATTTTCCATACCAGAAGTTCATATTTCGCACCTGAATCATATTACTGGAGGAGTTGTCAGCCATTGTTCGTCTCGCATGGTTCATGCCGCCGCAGCCGCACGCTTAATTAATGTTTGCCCCTGGCGAAAACCACGCGCGCCAGAATATTCAGCAGAAGGACGCAAAGCGTAATTAACAGTACGCCCGCCCAGGCCAGGCTCTGCCACTCCGCGAACGGACTCATGGCGAATTTAAAGATCGTCACCGGCAGGTTTGCCAGCGGCTGCATCATATCGGTGCTCCAGAACTGGTTGGAGAGCGAGGTAAACAGCAGCGGCGCGGTCTCCCCGGCAATACGGGCAATCGCCAGCAGCACGCCGGTAAGAATGCCGGAAACCGAGGCTTTGAGGGTAATCGCCGAGATCATCTTCCATTTGGGCGTGCCCAGCGCATAGGCCGCTTCGCGCAGGCTGTCCGGCACCAGCCGGAGCATGTTTTCCGTCGTGCGAATGACAATCGGGATCTGCAGCAGCGCCAGCGCTACCACGCCCGCCAGGCCGGAAAAGTGCTGCATCCGCGCCACCACCAGCGTGTAGACAAACAGGCCGACCACGATGGAGGGCGCGGAGAGCAGAATATCGTTAATAAAGCGGATAACCTCCGCCAGCCAGGATTTACGGCCATATTCCGCCAGGTAGATCCCGGCCATGATCCCCAGCGGCGTACCCACTACCGTCGACCAGAGGATCAGCAGTCCGCTGCCAGCGATGGCGTTCGCCAGCCCCCCCCCGGCCGTGTTTGGCGGCGGGGTATTTTCGGTAAACAGCGACAGCGTCAGGCCATCCATACCGCGCGTAACGGTGGCAAACAGGATCCACACCAGCCAGAAGAGGCCAAACGCCATCGTCATCAGCGAAAGCGTCAGCGCGATGCGGTTTTTCAGCCGTCGCCAGGCCTGCATTTTGCGACGTGAGGCCGCTATCGCGGCAGGCGTATGCATATCCAGCGCGGTCATGAGCGCCCTCCTTCACTTTTCGCCAGCCGCAGGATCATCAGCTTCGAGCAGGCCAGCACGATAAAGGTAATCACAAAGAGAATCAGCCCCAGCTCCATCAACGCGGCGGTATGCACGCCCGATTCTGCTTCGGCAAACTCGTTCGCCAGCGCCGAGGTAATGCTGTTGCCCGGCATAAACAGCGACGGGCTGTCGAGCTGGTAGGTATTGCCGATGATAAAGGTCACCGCCATGGTTTCACCGAGCGCCCGCCCGAGGCCAAGCATCACCCCGCCGATCACGCCATTTTTAGTAAACGGCAGCACCACGCGCCAGATAACTTCCCAGGTGGTGCAGCCAATGCCGTAGGCGGATTCCTTCATCATCACCGGCGTCTGTTCGAAGACGTCGCGCATGACCGACGCGATATAGGGAATGATCATAATGGCGAGAATAATCCCGGCGGCCAGAATGCCGATGCCGAAGGCCGGGCCGGAGAAGAGCGCGCCGACGATGGGAATATTCGCCATCAGTTCGCCGAGCGGCGTCTGGAACCAGGTGGCAAACAGCGGGGCAAAGATAAATAGCCCCCACATGCCATAGACGATGCTCGGTATCGCGGCAAGCAATTCAATGGCCACGCCAAGCGGACGACGCAGCCAGTTGGGCGCCAGCTCGGTCAGGAACAGGGCGATACCGAAGCTGACCGGTACGGCAATGATCAGCGCAATAAGTGAAGTGACGACGGTGCCATAAATCGGCACCAGCGCACCAAACTGTTCGTTGGGCGCATCCCAGGTTTTGGTCCATAAAAATGCAAAGCCAAACTTCTGGATACTCGGCCAGGAGGAGAAAATAAGCGAGACGATAATGCCGCCCAGCAGCAACAGCACAATCAGCGCCGCCAGCCTGACCAGCGCGCTGAAGATAATATCGCCCCGCCTGCCGGGAGGCCTGAATGTCGGCGTGGTTGCAGCCATAGCGTTCTCAGTAAGTTAGTGTTGGCGCGGCCCTGGGATCGCCCCATACGGGATCAGTCAGCGTGCCCCTTAACTAAAAGAGGGCCTTTCCTGAGCTGTCTTTAACATTGGTTTTCCATGCGGCACGGACCTGTTCAACGACCGCATCCGGCAGCGGCGCATAGTCCAGGCTGGTGGTGGTTTTGCTGCCGTTTTTGTAAGCCCAGTCGAAGAATTTCAGTACGGCTGCGCCCTTGTCGGCGCTATCCTGCGTTTTATGCAGCAAAATGAAGGTGGTGGAGGTGATCGGCCAGGCATTTTCGCCCTTCTGAAACGTCAGATCCTGAGCAAAAGAGCGCTGCCAGTCTGCGCCTTTCGCCGCATTGCTGAAGCTCTGCTCGCCGGGTTCAACCGCTTTGCCATCGGCATCCTGCAGTTTGGTCCAGGCCAGGCCATTTTGTTTCGCATAGGCATACTCGACGTAGCCAATTGAGCCTGGCAGCCGCTGAACAAAGGCGGCAACGCCGTCGTTACCCTTACCGCCCAGGCCAACCGGCCAGTTTACGGTATTACCCTTGCCCACTTTGCTGTTCCAGTCGCTGTTCACCTTTGCCAGGTAGCTGGTAAAGACGAATGAGGTGCCGGAGCCGTCGGCGCGGCGCACCACGTTGATATTGCTGTCGGGCAGTTTAACGCCAGGGTTCAGGCGGCTAATAGCCGGGTCATTCCACTTTTTGACGGTGCCCAGATAGATATCGCCAACGGTTTTACCGTCCAGCGTCAGCTGACCGGATTTCACCCCGGGCAGATTAACGGCCAGTACCACGCCGCCAATCACGGCAGGAAACTGGAACAGGCCATTTTTTTGCAGATCGTCGTCTTTCATGGGTGCGTCAGACGCGCCAAAGTCGACGGTTTTCGCGATGATTTGCTTTACGCCGCCGGAGGATCCGATGCCCTGATAGTTAACCTGCGCGCCCGTCGCCGTGTTGTACTCTGCGGCCCATTTGTTATACACCGGCGCCGGGAAGGTGCCGCCCGCGCCGGTCAGATTGGTGGCCGCCATGACGGAAAGGGTGCTGAGTGAAAGGGTTACTGCGACGCATTGCGTCAGGGTTTTGCGTACCAGTGTCATATTCCCTCCGGGGGATTAAAAGTCAGACTACACGCGGTCTTAATCTCAGTATTTTTTGCTGCTGGAGGGAAAATAGGACATTTTGATGACAGTAACATGTACGCAATATGACAGTTTTATGACATGGGAAATAACCGGATCCCAGGCAGCCGGGCATAAAAAAACTCAGCGCGGGGTTATTCCACGCTGAGTTATCGGACCGGCAGAGGCGTTACGCTGAATTGTTGCGCGGATTACCGCTGCACGTACCCTGGCGCTCTATTTGGAAAAAGCGACGCCGCATCAGAAGTCGTAGCCGACGGTCGCCATAATGGTACGCTCAGCGCCCCAGTAGCAGTAACCGGTACCATAACAGGCGGAGACGTAGTCACGGTCGGTCAGGTTATTGGCGTTAACCTGCACGAAAGCGCCTTTCAGACTGCTATTCCAGGCGCCCAGATCGGCACGCACTGACGCGTCAAACAGCGTGACGGAGGGCAGGCGCGTGGTATTTTCATTATCTGCCCACTGCTTGCCAATATAGCGCACGCCCGCGCCGACGCTCAGTCCATAGTCAAACTGGTATTTAGCCCAGGCCGACGCCATGGAATTTGGCGTGACGTAAGGGGTATGTCCGTCGTTGCCGTCCACGGAGTCCTTATAGCGCACGTGGTTCAGCGTATAGCTGGCAAGGGTGCTCAGGCGTGGCGTGAGCTGGTTGTGTGCTTCCAGCTCCAGCCCCTGCGAATGCACTTTTCCGGCCGGATCGTAGTAGGAGCCCACCACCACGCGGTTGCCGACATCCTTCTGCGTTAAATCATAAACGGCGATGGAGTAGAGATCGGAGGTACCCACCGGCTGATACTTCACGCCGGCCTCATACTGCTCAGAGGTCGTTGGCTTGAGCAGGTTGCCGTCCCGACCGGAGAGGGACTGCGGCGTAATGGCCTGGCTGTAGCTGGCGTAAGGCGAAATGCCGTTATCGAAGGCATAGAGCAGGGCCGCGCGACCGCCAATATGGTCATCCTGACGACGGTATTTGCTGTCGTAAGCATAGTTTTCCGTCTGCGAGACGATGCGATCGTAGCGACCGGACAGGTCCAGATGCCACTTATTCCACTCCATTTCATCCTGCAGATAGACCCCAGTCTGGTAGTAACGGCGCTGCGACTTGCTGAAGGTGTAGTCCGGGTTAAGCCCCACAGCCCGACCGGTAACGGCATTTAGCTGGCTGGCGTAGCCGCTGGCGTCGCTCAGATCATTTTTATACTGATGATACTCCGCGCCCAGCACTACCTTGTGGTCAACCTCGCCGGTGGCGAAGTCTGCTTCCAGCTGGTTGTCGATGGCAAAGGCATCCAGCGAGGAACGGGAGCCGGAGTAGTAGCGATTCAGCAGGTCAGGATTGGCGGTGTCCCAGCCAATCTGATACACCTGATCGAGATCGACATTTGAGTGCGAGTAGCTGGCATTCGAGCGGAATGCCCAGGTATCGTTAAAGCGATGCGAGAATTCGGCGCTGTAGATTTGCTCATTGCGCTTGAACTGATCCAGCGAACTGTCGCCGTCATAGAAGCCGGTGCTCAGCTTACGGCCATTATGTTCGGTGAGGCTGCCGTCACCCGGCACCGCGCTGTGGTAGCCACCGGAGGGATCTTTTTGCAGATAGGCGCGCAGCAGCAGTGAGGTATCTTCATCCGGCTGCCACAGCAGGGACGGGGAAATAGCATATTTCTCTTCGCGGGTATGATCATACTGGGTATCGCTGTTGCGGGTAATACCCGTCAGGCGAAACGCCCACTGATCGTTAATCGCGTCGGTGTAATCAAAGGCCGCGCCGTTGGTGCTGTTGGTGCCGGTGAACAGGCGAAAATGGCCCTGCGGGGCAAACTGCGGGCGCTTAGAGGTTTCCATCACCAGCCCGCCCGGTACGGTCTGACCGTAAAGTGCGGAAGACGGTCCCTTAATAACGTCGATACGCTCAAGGAACCAGGGATCGACCTGCAGCACGTTGTAGCTGCCCGGATCGCTCATCAGGCGCAGACCATCAAGGAAGATGTTGTCCACGTCGCCGCCGTGGAAGCCGCGCAGCGAAACCGTATCGTAGCGCGTGGCCGCCCCCGCGAAGTTGGTAAAGGCCCCGGCGGTATAGTTCAGCGCCTGATTGACGTCCATCGCGCCCTGATCTTCCATCTGCTGGCGGGTCACCACGGAAACCGACTGGCCGGTGGTTAGCAGTGGGCGATCGGTTTTGGTGGCGCCACTGCTGGTTTTCGCCGTATAGCCTTCGGTCGGCGAAGTGGCTGTTTCGACAGGCTGCGCGGTAACGACCAGGGTATCGGCGGCCCAGGTGAGAGCTGGTGTGCAAAGTGCGACAGAACAGAGCAGAACGGAACGCTTCAGGATAAAAGGCATTCTCATTATCAATCCCTTAAAAAAGTAGGCTTATCGCTCCCGCCTCGCAGGAGTGCATCGGAAAGACGCGCGTTAAAGAGATGTAAGAATATGTGTAATCTCAATGAGAATTATTATCTTTCCGATTCAACATTTCAAGCGTTGATTTCTCTAATAGTTTCTGATTAATAGTGTGGGGATATTGGTGGGTGGCTCTGATTCGGCTGCGCGACCCCCTGCCCGGGCCACGCATTAATGAAGTGCACACATCTCCTGCGCCAGTTTAGTTATTTTACCTTCTCTGAAAAGCGTGCTTGCACAGCTGGCAGACGGATGAGCATACATCGTACCCACGTTTGTCAGGATCGCCACCGCACAATCTGTTTTTTCATACCACCATACGCTTGCACTAAAACCCAGCACATTGCCGCCATGGCCTGAAGCCATGCCGAGAGTCGTATTCATTCTGAACAGGCTCAGCCCCATTTGCGCACCGTCAGCCGGGATCCAGTTCTGCATTTCATTCAAACTCGCTGCGTTAAGTAACTGTCCATTTTTGAGCGCCAGAATAAACGTTAGCACATCCTGTGACGTGGAAATGATCCCTCCGGCGGCCCATTCGACGGTAAGGTTAGTCGCAGACACATTGAGGAGGTTTTTATTTTCTCGCTTAAAACAATCTGCAACGCCTGCGTTTTTTATAAAAGAATCGTCCGCCCGGTGGAATTTGCCGGACATACCCTGAGAATCGGTCTGAGGATCAACGACCATAAAAGTATTCGCCAGCGCAAGCCTGTTGAAAATCCGGGTTGCCAGGACCTCCCGCAATCCTTGCAAAGTGATGCGCTCGATTAACAGCCCCAGCAGGGTGAAATGGGTATTTGAATAATGAAATGCCTCCCCAGGCCGACATAAGGGGGCTATCCCCCGTATGTATGCCAGATTTTCATCAGGTTGCCATATTTTGGTCGGATCCAGACTTTTTCCACGCGCCGCGTGAATCCAGGAAGGTTCATTTTCCCAGCTGGGTATACCGGCGCGATGTGACAGCAGTTGCCTGAGAGTAACCTTATCTGCATTGGCAATGCCTGCAAGGCAGGCTTTTTCCAGCCAGCGAGACAGCGGGGCATCGAGCGTCAGTAAACCCTCCTCCGTTAACTGAAGTATGATCACCGCAATGAACACTTTGGTTATGCTTCCAATACCAAAACGGGTCTCCGGCGTGATGTTCACCTCACGGGTCATATCAGCATAGCCCGCAGTACCCTGCCAGATAATATTATTGCCTTTACCGACGGCCACGGCGATCCCGGGGAAATCCTCTGCGGTTATCCGGTTAAGCAACGTTTGCAGCCGGGTTTCAGATAACGTCATCTTAATGCTTTCCTTTATCCAGATATAACCTCATCTCGGCGTCAGGCACCATTCCACCGCCTGTTGCCCAGACAAGATGCGTCGCCCGGCGCATCATCGCAGGCGTCAGCCCGTGTAGATGCTGGTAGTCGGGGCTGGCCGAGACGCGCCACGGAACCGCCTTACCCGCCAGCGCAGAGGGTTCAAACTGAATGTTTTCAGTGCGATCCAGCGTCGCCAGCAGGTCATACATCGTCCGATCGCTCAGCGTATAGCAGCCGTCTGTTAACGGCAGCATGGCTCTGCCAACAAATCCCGACGCGCGGCCAACGGCAAGCCCGTCCGCCGCGGTTTTGTTATCGATCCCGATATCCTGTACGGAGACAGCATCATGCAGGCCTGTGCTCATGCCGAGCGTCATGCAGGGAGAATGGTTAGGCTCAGCAAAAAAGCAGTGAACATTATCGCCAAATACCAGCTTCAGACCAAAGGCGACTCCACCCGGCCCGCCGCCTACGCCGCAGGGAAGATAAACAAAAAGGGGATGCTGCGTATCAACGGTTATCCCCTTCTGCTGCATCTGACGGTGTAATCTCAGCCCGGCCACGGCATAACCCAAAAACAGCGTTCGGGAATTCTCATCATCAATAAAGAAGCAGGCAGGATCGGCTTCCGCTGCGCGTCGCCCCTGCGCAACGGCCATGCCGTAGACCTCGGCGTATTCAATGACCTCTACCCCATGCGCGCGCCTTGATTAACCCGGAAATGGGCAGGTGACTGTCTTTTTTGAGCCATAGCGCCCCGCTTAAGGCTGCGCGCTCTTGCAGTTTTTCCTGCATCCGCGGGATGGCGATCATGTCGGACTCAATCATTCCGCCAGCCGGTGCCGTTTCCGGGAAAGCCTGAGCAATAAACGGCGCAAAGCGCTGTAGCCTGCGTTCCGCGTCCTCAGTCTCTTCCCGCGTAAGGCCGACCTGTTGGAGCCCTTCACTGACCGGTTTTACGCCATGATTAAACCAGGTGACCTCACGCAGGGATTTAAGGTCGTTAACCACCGGTGTTGCATTGAGTTGGGCAGTGATGTCTGACATGTTCGTCTCCTTCAGGGCCGCGTTCGCGCATCGGACAGGGATATCAATCGGCTGTGCTTTTTGCGCCCGTGGCTCCCTCTTCCCTGCCGTTACGTCACCGGCATAGCCAGGCTACGGCGCTGGCGCTCGCGCAGAAATGCCCGAACCAGCCACAGCCAGAGCAGGCCGCAGACCAGATTAAACAGGCTGAACCACGCGCTGCCTCCGCTGAAGTAAGCCGCTTTAGCAGCCTCAATCCCCAGCGCAAAGACCACGATGCTCGCCATCCCTAACATCGCTGCCACGCTACCTTTCCCGGCACTGCTGGAAAACAGCGTCAGCCGGTAAAGCCCGGCATTAACCAGCCCGGTGCCAAAGCCGTAAAGGCTCAGTCCGGCGGTCAGCCACAGATAGCTGTGAGTATTGATCGCCGTGCTGATGGCCGCAATTGCCAGGCCAGCAAGGATCGGCCAGGCCCCCAGCCGCAAAGGCTGCTCAATGGGAAGGCGGCTGGCGAGGCGACCCAGCGTCAGGTTACCGGCGATCATCGCCACGAAGACCGGCAGCTGGAGCAGCGCATAATCCATCCGGCTTAGCCCTTCGTCATGGATCAGGATAACCGGCGACAACGCGACCCAGGCGAGGCAGGGAATGGTCACCAGACCAATCGCCAGCGAACCGCCCATCACCTGGCGGTTCTTCAGCAGCGCGTAATAGCCTGCCGCGAGCGATTTGACTGACAGCGAGGCATCTCTGTCGCCCGAGGTTTCAGGCATGGTTCGCCACAGCCCTACCAGCGCCACGGCGGTCACGCCGCCAAATAGCCAGAACATTGTGCGCCAGTCGCTGAAGGAGAGAAATGCCGCCCCGGCCAGCGGGCCGGCCAGGGGCGCCAGCAGCGCCACGTTAGCCATCAGCGCCATGATCTTCACGCTGAGTGATTCATCGAATGCTTCCTGAATGGTCGCGTAACCCACCGCTCCGATAAAGCACAGGCTTATTCCCTGCAGAAAGCGCAGCAGAACAAACTGCTCGATGCTTTGCACCCAGTGGGTCGCCATGCAGGTGAGCATGAAAAAGGCAACGCCGGAGAGCAGCACCGGACGACGGCCCAACCTGTCAGAAAGCGGCCCGAGCAGCCACTGCAGGACGATGCCGCCAATCAGGTAAGCCGTCAGCGAGGCGGAGACCCATTCCGGCCCGACGTGAAACTCGCTGGTAACCAGCAGCATGCCAGGCTGGATCATGTCGTGCGCGATATAGGTGGCAAACTCGAACAGCACCAGCGACAGTGGAAAAATCAAATGTCGGCGGGTGAGGCGCGACACGGGTGTAAAAAGAGACATTGCGGTTCCTTCCCCGAAACAGAACGATAAAAAACGCGGCCACCGAAGCGACCGCGCCAACATACACCACTTTTTTAGCAGGCAGAGTAAAATATCTGCACAGCGGGGCGTAATACCGCCCACGTTGTGGCGTACCCGACTACGCCATACACTGTTTGAACCGCTGTTTAGCGCCAGCGGGCAATCGGATTATCCAGCGTCCCGGCAAATTTCAGGTTCTCCGCCGGGTCAGTCAGGTTAATCATCTGCTGATTGTTGGCCAGCTGCAGGCGGTTCAGGCAGGAGCGGGTGAACGCGGGGGCGAACAGGTCGTAACGGGCAAACTTACTGGCAAACTGCGGATGCGCCTGCTGATACTCTTTTACGCAGTCGGCGACGGCCTGCCAGAATTTATCTTCCGGCAGCGTACCGGACTGGTGCAGGATGGCGCTGATAAAGCGGAAAATGCAGTCAAATACGTCAGTGAATATCGACAGCAGCTTGAGGTTTTCCGGCACGTCCACCGCCAGGCGCTGGACCTTCTCCGGCAGTACCGCATCCGGGTTCATGACGGCGATCTCTTCACCAATGTCCTTCATATAGGCGCTAACGGGGATGTTATTCTCCAGCAGCAGGATCAGGTTTTCACCGTGAGGCATAAAGACCAGGTCATACTGATAGAAGCAGTGCAGCAGTGGGCTGAGGTAGCAGGTCAGATAGCGCGCTACCCAGCGTTCTGCTGACAGGCCGGAATCAGCGATCAGCGCGGGCAGCAGCGGCTGCTGGTGTTGGTCAACGTGCAGGAAGGAGGCCATGGTCATCAGCCGCTGACCCGGTTGCAGACTGGCGACCGGGTTGTCCCGCCACAGGGCTGCGAACATTTTCTTATAGGCCGAGTCACCCTTGATGGCGTTTTCATAGTAGCGATTGTGGTAACCCACGGCTGCTACCTCGCGCAGAATGCGGAAGTCACAGCGCTGTAGCCAGGCATCCTTCGCCACCAGCTCTTCCAGCCATTCATTAATCGCCGGCGTGGTAGCCATATAGTAAGGCGACAGGCCGCGCATAAAGCCCATATTGAGCACCGATAAGGCGGTTTTCACATAGCGCTTAGTGGGCTGACTGCGGTTAAAGAAGGTGCGAATGGATTGCTGGGCCTGATACTGGTCATCGCCGGTGCCGAGGTAAACTATATCGTAACTGGCGATATCCGCTGCAAAGACGGTCAGCAGTTTGTTCTGCCACTGCCAGGGGTGAACCGGCATAAAAATATAGTCATCGATCGGCAGCGCTTTCTCTGTCAGAAGCGCGTTGAAGTGGTCCAGAGTTGACTGACCCAGCTCGTCACGCATCAGCTGCTCGTATTCCAGGCTGCTGATGCTGGAAAAGTGCGCGTTGCGCAAATGCACGGCCACCCAGACGAGGTTGACTGGCGTGGCGGCTTCCGGCGCGAACGCCAGATAGTCGCGAGCGTCAAAGCCGATGCGGCCATTGTTAGCAACAAAGCAGGGATGGCCTTCGGTCATGGCGGCCTCTACGGTCTGGAAATCCGCGTTGACCAGCGCCTGGCTGTCCGGGTTGTTCTTCTGCAACTTGTAGACGCTGCTGCACAGCGTGCTGCTGATCTCTTCCATATAGGTCGCCAGTAGCGCCTGCGGAATGTTTATCTGCTGATTGAATTCAACAATGAACTGCAGGGCATCCAGCGTAAGAGGATGGCCGTTCTCCTGTTTGATCAGCGAATCAGCCGCAATTTCCCAGTGATCCAGCGCCAGGCGCTGTGCCTCAAACAGGTATTGCGCTTCGCCACCCGGCACGGCAAGTACGTAACGCCCCTCGCTGGTTTCGACTGGCGTTACGATTTTTTCATGGGCAAATTCGGCAATCGCTTTGCGGATAAGCAGACGGTTAGCCTGCGCCCAGTTGTTACCTGACAGATGGGTTCCGGTCAGTAACGGCGTGATATTATTCATATTCAGCGACTCCCTCGTTAAGGCTTGTTGATAATCTTCGCGCTGGCAGAAGGCCAGCCAGGCCGTTTTATGGCCCATATCAATGGTGTGCTGGTAGCGAAAGCCCGCGCGCTTGTTGAGTGGATGAATTTTGTTATTGCGAACATCCGGCTCGACCACCACGCGGCCCACCCCGGGCTGGCTGAACATGTAGTCCATCACCACGGTGAAAACCTGCCAGCTGAACTGCTTAACCGGCCTGCTGGCGGGCGCAATCAGGATATGCATCCCGTAATCATCGGGCTGTGCGGAGTAGAACTTACCGACCTCGTCCTCGCTGGCACGGTAAAATTCCATCAGGAACACCGGATCCTCATCGCAGCAGCCAATGAGCGCGGCCTGCGGATGGGTGGCCGTCAGCTGTTTGTAAAAGGCCGCAACCTGTTCAAGGCTGTCGTGTTGCATCCCCCAAAAGCGGGCATAGTCGCGGGTGACCCAGTCGTGAATGCGTGAAGCATCTTCGGCGCGCAGCGGCCGGAGCGTGAAATGACCCGCCGGACGGGCGGTACTGAAAAGTGGGTTCTGAGACATATCAACGTTCCGATTGTGCCGGGAAGGTCTGGAAAGCAATCTGCCGTTCAATGGGATAGATTTCCCGACCGGTCAGCTCGCGCAGTAAGACGGAATTGCGGTAGCAGGCCATCCCCAAATCTGGCGTGACAAAGCCGTGCGTATGCAGCTCGGCGTTCTGCACGAAGACCTGATTATGGTTATCGATGCTGTAATTACGCTGGACGTCGTAGCGGCCTTTCTCATCCCAGCGCAGTCGCTGCGCTATCCCCTCAATAAACATCGGCGGGCGATACTGGTAGCCCGTGGCCATGACGACCCCTTCGCTACGGCGGGTAAAGGCGCGATCCTGCTCCTGCTGATGCAGCGAAAGCTCGAATTCGCCTTCCGGCAGCCAGCGCATATCGGTTAGCCCGGAATGGGTAAAGAGATTAACGTCCAGCCTGCCATCAAGCTGCTTAACGTACATCAGGTCATAGATGTCGTTGATCAGGCTGCTGTTAATGCCTTTATAAAGGTTTTTATGGCGCGCGTTGAGCTCGTCCCGTTTTGCTGGCGACAGGCTGTGGAAGTAGTCAATCCACTCCGGCGAGGTCATTTCCAGCGTCAGCTTGGTGTACTCCAGCGGATAGAAGCGTGGTGCACGGGTGATCCAGTTCAGCTGATAGCCAAAGCGGTCGATCTCCGTCAGCAGGTCGTAATAGATTTCAGCCGCGCTCTGTCCGCTGCCCAATACGGTGATCGAACGCTTTTTCTGGAGCTGCTCTTTATTTTTGAGGTAGTCGCTTGAGTGGGTGAAACGGTCACGATGCGGACGACTACACTCCGGCATCCACGCGCTGGGGCCGGTGCCCAGTATCAGGTGGCGCGCCAGCCATTCCTGCTGTTTGCCGCTGACCGTATCAACGGCTCGTACGCAATAGCATTGCCGCGCATCATCGTAGCTAACGTAATCCACCCGCGTATTCCAGCGCAGGTTACTCAGCTGAGAGCAGGCCCACTGGCAGTACTGATTGTACTCTTTACGCATCAGGAAAAAGTCTTCACGAATGTAAAAAGAGTACAGTTTGCCCTTCTGCTTCATATAGTTAAGCAGGCTGTAAGGACTGGTAGGATCGGCGAGCGTCACCAGATCGGCCATAAATGGCGTCTGCAAATGCGCACTCTCCAGCATCATACCGGTGTGCCAGTCAAAGCCGGGGTTTTGATCGAGGAAGACGCCGCTCAGCCCCTCAACCGGCTCGCTCAGACAGGCCAGACCAAGGTTAAAGGGACCAATACCAATGCCGATAAAATCATAGAGAGTGTTATTCATAACGGAGTTCTCACTGGTTAGCCGCATTCAGCGCAGCGTCCCGCGCCCGCTCACGGCCATAATGCACAATCAGCGCAATGACATCTTCGATGTCAGCCGCCGTGGTGGTGGGATTTAAAAGCGTAATTTTCAGATACTGACGACCCGCAACCCGGGTGCCGGCGATCACCGCATTGCCGGAGCGGAACAGCGCCTTACGGATGCTGGCATTGATCTCATCAAGCTGAGCGTCGGCCATGCCGGGACGGGGCACGTAGCGAAACACCTGCGTTGTCAGTTCCGGCGCATGAAGAACCTCTACGCAGGGATGGGCGCTCAGTAGCTGGTGCGCTTTTTGCGTCAGGGTCAGAATGCGATCAAAAGCCTCACCCAGCGCGGATGGCCCCATAATGCGCAGCGTCAGCCACATTTTCAGAGCGTCAAAACGTCGGGTGGTCTGAATACTTTTATTGACCAGGTTTGGTGTGCCTTCCTGCTGCGCGCTAAGCGGGTTGAGGTAATCGGCATGGTGCGTAACGTGACTCAGGTGCTGCTTATCGCGCACAAAGAACGCGCCGCAGCTGACGGTCTGGAAGAACGACTTGTGGTAGTCCACGGTCACGGAATGGGCTTTTTCGATGCCGGAAAGCCGCTGGCGGTGGTTTTCCGACGCCAGCAGGCCGCAGCCGTATGCGGCATCAACGTGCATCCACAAACCGTAGTGCTCAGAAAGTCTGGCGATATCCTCAAGCGGGTCGATGCTGCCAAAGTCGGTGGTGCCGCTGGTGGCGACGATGGCGACAGGGATCAGTCCCGCCTGCTGGCAGCGCTGAATTTCCTGCTCCAGCTGTACGGCATCCATGCGGTAATGTTCATCATGATCCACCGCAATAACGGCATCGTAGCCCAGCCCCAGAATCGCCATCGATTTCTGAATGCTGAAATGGCTCAGTTTTGAGGTGAAAACGCGCCACTTAACCGCATCCGGCGGCAATCCCTGATGCTTAATCAGGTGGCCGGGATGATGTGCCGCACACCAGCTGTCTCGCGCCAGCAGCATCGCCATCAGATTGGACTGGGTGCCGCCGCTGGTGAAGATCCCATCCGCGGTGGACGGCAGGCCAATCCGGCCCAGCGTCCAGTCAATGACCTTCTGCTCAATCAGCGTACCGCCTGCGCTCTGATCCCAGGTATCCACCGAGCTGTTTACCGCCGCCATAATCTGCTCGGCCAGCAGTGAAGGAAGGACAACCGGGCAGTTGAGGTGCGCCACGTATTTGGGATGGTGGAACCAGACGGCATCGCGCAGGTAGAGGTGCTTTAGCTCCTCCAGCGCTGCATCGTTGCTGCCCAGCGGCCGGTCGAGATCGACATCGCTGAATTCCGCAGCAAGCTCGTGGGGCAGAATACCGCTGAACGGTTTTTCGATACCTTTCAGCGTACGGGTCATCAGCGCCAGCACCTCCTGCGTCTGCTGCGCCCAGGCCGACAGCTGCTGATCATTAAAAATATAATTCTGAGGATCGGTAGCGCTATGAGGCAGGTGCAGGCGAGGCACTGCCTGAGTTTGCGAACGTAAGACCATATCCTGTTCCTTTATTGAAGACATAAAAGGCCCTGCCGCCATCTGAAAATGGCAGCGTTAAACGCCTGGCGACGAGTCGCGAGTGTTGATTTATCCGTACCTGACAGGAAAGCTGAAGCGCCACGATCCACCACGCCAGTTTTTCTATCTGTAAAAGATAAAGAAACGACATTTTGTGTGGCTTTAGCGCGCAATCCTGCTACTTGTTATTGAGAATAGTATTATAAATAATAATCATTATCATTCAATAGTATTAATGAGACAAATTTGTTATAAGTGTTGTTAATGATATAAATGTGATTTGAATCACAAAAACGGAGTGACCTTTAGGGTTTTGGCATGAAACAAAATCCCTTCGGGAAATGCGGCAACAGGCGGACGCGGGACATAAGGGGGAGCGCTGTCTGTGAAGCGATAAAGGGAGGGGATAAATGCCGCCCGATGGAACCTTTGCCTTTTGTCGCCCACTTAGTGCTCATACTTTGTCCAACTAAGGAATGAGTTATGCGCCTTTCTGGTTTTTCATCACAAAATCTGACGACGCCGCACAACAGGAATCCTGGTAATGAGGGAGTGAGCACCCCGTTACAAGGCGCATCACCCCGTCTGGCTGGAAACGGCTTTTCCGTTGTGTCGCGTCTGCCGTTAAGCGGCGATGGTTCCTCACTCGCGACGGGCGAGAAAACGGACAGCGAAGCAGGAACGGCGCTTCCGTCGCAGAGCAATCCGTCCATCGATTCCCTGCTACAACAGATACTGGCGTTAATCACGGGCAGCCTGTCTGGCGATGGCGCGTCAGCTTCATCCACATCCGACAGCAGTGCTGAAGAAAATCCGCTGTTTAGCAGCCAGGATGGGCAGATGTCCTTTGCGCAGGCGACCACCACGCTTGGCCGCCACGAAGATTTGCTCAAAAAACCGCTTGACCGTGAGGGGCTGGAAAAACTTCGCGACGACCCGCAAACCCCCTCCGATGCGAAACAGGCGCTGAGTACGATACTGGATAATCCGGAGATGTATGCGGCGCTCGATCAGGCTAAAAATGGAAAATCCGACGGTAAAATTAGCGCGAAAGATATTCAAACGGTGCAGCAAAATCCGCAGATAAGATGCTATGCCGATGCCAAAGCTGAAGACTACACACACAACTATGTTCCCTCTGATGCCGAGCCGGGTTCCGCCTCGCGGGAGATGAGCGCAAATGATGCGATGCGTGAGCTCTATCTCTATTCAGAAAGCCTGCCGAAGAAAATCAATCAGGAAACGCTGCAAAAAATCGCCGATGGCTCGCAGGATATGGGCAAATGTCCGCCTCAGGTCGCCGCCGCCGCGAAGTTCTTTACCGATCATCCCGATCAATGGCAGCAGCTAACCAAAAAGGATGACCCGTCCGCCAGCGTCTCACGGGACCGTTTATGTGACCTTGCGTCTTACAATGTCGCGCTCTCTCCTCAGGAGCATAACGCACTGGAAACGGTTAAAAATAACGAAGACATTTTCTTTAAGGGCGGCGGAATTAAGAAAGACAAGCTGGTGGATATTGCCAACGACTCCAGCAACAGCCAGGAGGTGCGCGATGCGGCAAATCTGCTCAGCCAGCCTAACTCCATGCTGTTTTCCATGCTGGATAACGGCAAGCACGGCGCGGGCGGTAATTTCTTTAATGAAGCGAACGATAAAAATATCAGCAAGGGCGATGTGGATGCCTTTATTCGTAAAGGGAACAGCGCCATTGCCACACCGGATAAGCTCTCACGGCCCTCACTGAACCCGGCCGATCTCTCTGCGCAGCAGGAGATGGCCGAAGGGCAGGAGACCCAGCCCGATGAGAAGAAAAAGAAAGGGGGCGGCTTTAAGAAACTGCTCGAAGCGCTGAGCTATGTCGTGAGCGGTCTGACGATGTTGATCCCCGGCGTAGGTGCTGCGGGCCTGGCCGCAACGGCGGGACGCGCTGCCGCTACGGCAGCCATCAAAGAAGGCGTGAAAGCGGGGGTAAAAGAGGGCGCTAAGGATGCGGCTAAGGAGGGCGTTAAAAACGCCTTGCATGACGGGCAGAATGGGTCGGGCGATGCCTCTGACCTTAACTCCCCACGGGTTTGGGCGCAGAGCTGAGAATATTTTCGCCCGGCATGGGGCACTGGCATATGGCCCAGGCCGATCGGCCTGGCGGCCTGAAACACCGCGTCTGATACCCAAAAAAACCGGCCATGCTTTTGCTGCATGGCCGGTTTTATACCCTTTAACCCCGGCTGACGCGCTGCCTGAGCACGATAGCCGGAAATGACACAGCGTTTAGGGCTTACTCCACCGTAACGGACTTCGCCAGATTACGCGGCTGATCGACATCGGTGCCTTTGATCAGCGCCACGTGATAGGCGAGCAGCTGTAGCGGCACGGTGTAGAAGATCGGTGCAATAATCTCTTCCACATGCGGCAGAGGGATAATTCGCATTCCTTCGCTGTTGCTGAAGCCCGCATCGCGGTCGGCAAAGACGTACAGCAGGCCGCCGCGCGCGCGCACTTCCTCGATA
>Ga0153979_1000080_pt1 | contig 17074 bp, 13 predicted proteins | sample TSGA063MetaG_FD_104690 | JGI IMG/M metagenome (GOLD analysis project Ga0153979, IMG submission 104690) | Attine ant fungus gardens microbial communities from Georgia, USA - TSGA063 MetaG | ecosystem: Host-associated > Fungi > Mycelium > Unclassified | place: USA: Georgia, Magnolia Springs State...
CATATTCACTGGAATATTGGCCGCCGAACTGCGGGTGAAGAACGCAGTAACGCCGCTTTCACGCAGGCAGGTAAACACCAGCGGATAAGGATTACGACGGATCTTCTGCAACACCAGCATGGGGTTGATCACCAGCGCCATAATCAGCATGCAGCCGAGCAGCAGCGTCAGCAGATTGGCGTACTCCCAAATGGCATCAAAACCGGTGGAAGCGAGGATCGACGCCACCAGACCAAAAATCCCCAGCGGCGCACAGCGAATCACACAGCGCACCACCCAGGTTGCGGCACTGGATGCATCATTGAGAAACGCTTTGCTGCCTGGGCTGGCATGACGAAACGCCAACCCTAAGCCCAATGCCCACACCAGAATACCGATGTAGTTGGCATTTATCAGTGCCTCAATCGGATTCGATACCATGCTGATCAGCAAGCCGTGCAACACTTCGCCAATGCCCGACGGCGGGGTGATCTGTGTGGCGCCCACGTTCATCGACAGCGTCTGTGGGAACAGATGGCTGAAGATCACCGCAACGACCGCCGCAAAGAAGGTGCTGAGCAGATAGAGCATGATAATTGGGCGAATGTTGGTTTTCTGCCCTTGCTGATGATTAGCGATGGAGGAGATCACCAGCACCAGAACCAGCAGCGGCGCGACGGCTTTTAGCGCGCGAACGAACAGCTCGCCCAGCAGGCCAACGGCTAGCGCGGCATCGGGTGAGAACCACGCCAGCGCGACGCCGGCCACCAGGCCGATCATGATTTGTTTTACCAGGCTTCCTGCGAACAGCGCGCCCAGACGTCCAATAACGTTGTTTTGCATAGTACGGTCTTTTTATTGTGGTCATGAGTGTTGTGCGCGGTTCTGCCGCGCATAACGGTTTGCCCGGCGGAGTATAAGGAAAAGAGCTATCGAGGAAAGAGATAATTCTGTGCGTGCGCAGCAGATCGGTTTTTTGATCTGCTGATGATAGGAAGTGTGACAGACATATAAAAGGCGAAGATTGCGACTGGCGAAACAAAGCAGGGGCGATTAGCGCCCCTGCAGACGATTATTGTGAGATCTTCTTCTGGTCGTTTCTGTGGTTCACCCAGGCATTGATCAGCAGCGTACCGCCAAGAATCACACCGACAACGGCCAGCGAGATCGCCACCGGAATATGATAAAACTCGACGATCAGCATCTTGATACCGATAAACACCAGCACGATAGCCAAACCGTATTTCAACATTGAGAAACGCTCCGCCACATTTGCCAGCAGGAAGTACATGGCGCGCAGGCCGAGAATGGCAAACAGGTTGGAAGTTAATACGATGAACGGATCGGTGGTGACCGCGAAGATGGCGGGAATGCTATCCACGGCGAAAATCACATCGCTTAGCTCCACCATAATCAGCACCAGCAGCAGCGGTGTCGCAAACAGTACGCCATTTTTACGGGTGAAAAACTTCTCGCCTTCAAGGCTATCCGTCATGCGCAGATGCTTGCGCAGCCAGCGCACCACCGGCTTATCGCCTACCGCACTATCCTCTTCTTCTTTGGCCAGCGCCATTTTGATACCGGTGAACAGCAGGAAAGCGCCAAAGATATACAAAATCCAGCTGAACTGTACCACCAGCCAGCTACCGGCGAAGATCATGATAGTACGTAACACAATCGCGCCTAATACCCCATAAACCAGCACGCGACGTTGCAGATTGGCCGGAACGGCGAAGTAGCTAAACAGCATTAACCAGACGAAGACGTTATCGACCGCCAGCGCTTTCTCTAATACGTAGCCGGTGAGGAAAGCGAGGGTTTGTGCGGTAGCGACTTCACGTCCAGCCGTGCCTTCGAGATACCACCAAAAGGCCGCACTAAATAGCAGCGAAACGGAAACCCAAACCAGCGACCACACAGCCGCTTGTTTGAATGACATGGTTTGCGCGCCGCGTCGGCCCTGTAATAGCAGGTCGATCGCGAGCATGACGAGCACAACGACAGCGAAGCTGCCCCAAAGTAACGGTGTGCCTACAGAGTGCATGGCGTATCCTTTTCTGAACATAAAAAAACGGCTGAAGTCAGAAGACGTCAGCCGCTTTGATCGTGCTGCAAGCAAACCTCGCCTTCCGGCAAGGTCTCACTTACAACTCAGAATAGATTCCGGGTTGCCTGACGACCGGATGCGTTACGCATCGTAATGACGATCAATCAGCTTACAAGTTACTCCCCTTTGCAGCGGCAAACATACGGAGTATGGCGTGCGGTTTCAAGAGGCAACGTGAAATATTCTGCAATATTTACACACCAGCCTGGTCTGCCGGAAATACGACGCCCGTCTGGCGGCGAATTTCGGTGAGCAGCTGGGCGGTGATGCGCGAGGTTTCTAACGCCGGATGGTCTACTTCACCGGCCTCCACCAGGCTGGCAAAGGTCTCTGCTTCGTACAGCATGGTGTTGATGTGCTGGGGCTGCGTCAGATTTTGGCTTTCACCACCGCGCGGGATAAAGCGCAGCTGCTGGCATTCGGAGATCTTTTCCACGACAAGCGCGCCCGCTTCGCCCTGAATCTCACTCGGGATCACTGAATCACTCACTTTGGAGTGCAGCAGGGTGACATCAAAATCACCATAGCCCAGCACCACCACGCCATGCGCATCAACGCCGCTTTCCAGCAGCGAAGCCTGCGCTTTAACCTGCTGCGGCGCGCCCCATAACGTAACCGCTGCGGCGAGGCAGTAATACCCAATGTCCATGATGGAACCGTTCGACCAGCGCGGATTGAAGGTGTTAGGGTTCTCACCATCAAGATAGCGCTGATAACGCGACGAATACTGGCAATAGTTAAACAGCGCTTTGCGCAGTTTACCCAGCTGCGGCAAGGTGCTTTGCAGTTGCAGGAAGGTGGGCAAGCTGGCGGTTTTAAAGGCCTCGAACAGCACCACCTGATGCTGGCGTGCGCAGGCAATCATCGCCTCGGCTTCACGCAGATTGGACGCCATCGGCTTCTCGCAAATCACATGCTTGCCGTGCGACATGAACAGTATTGCCTGCTCGCTGTGCAACGCATTGGGGCTGGCGATATACACCGCATCGATTTCACGGCTGCTAGCGAGCGCTTCAAGGGAAGTGAAGGTGAGCTTGCAGGGATAATCCTCTGCAAAAGCCTCGGCCTGCTGCTGGTTACGCGAATAGACGCCGCTCAGCTTCATCTTGCCGGTTTCATGTGCGGCATCGATAAACTGACGGGTAATCCAATTGGTTCCCACAATAGCGAAACGAATCACGAGCTGTTCTCCTGCTAAAGTAAAGCGGCAGAGTAGCATGTTCAGCGAATCGGCAGGCAGGCGAAATTTGATCCTGAGATCCGCATTCCAATATGATGATGTCGCACAATTTTTTAACCGACTAAGCGGGGACGCGCGGTGAGTGGAAGTAAACATGCTCTGAACTGGACCACATTGCTGATCGCCATTCCCGTGGGATTCGTCGCGTCGCTGGTCACGCTGGCATTTCGCGGTGTGATTGAGTTGATCAACCATCTGCTGTTCAACAGTGATAATGAAATCACCGTGGCGATGCACGTTTGGCCGTGGATCTTCTGGCCACTGCTGGTGGGATCAGGCGGCGTGCTGGCCGGCTGGTTTCTGCGCTATGCGGTGGCGATAGAGCAGCAGGAAACGGTAAAAACCGATTATCTGGAAGTGATCAATGCGCGCCTCGATGCGGTGCCGACCAAAACCTCACTGTTTCGTGCGCTCTCCTCAATTGCCAGTATCGGCAGCGGGGCGTCGATTGGTAAAGAGGGGCCGATGGTGCAGCTGTCGGCGCTAAGCGGCAGTTTAATCGGACGCTGGTTGCCCGCATCGCTCAATTTACGCCATAGCGATATCGTGGCGATGGCCGCCGCCGCAGGCCTCTCTTCGGTGTATCACGCGCCGCTCGCATCGGCGATTTTTGTTGCCGAAATCGCCTTCGGCATCTCGGCCCTGCAACGGCTGATCCCGTTGATTGTCTCCTCGGCGGTCGCGGTAATGACCATGTGGTCACTGGGATTCCGCAGCGCGCTTTATCCCTTATCTGAAGCGCTGTTCCAGATGGATATCAGCAGCTTGCTGATGACGCTGCTGATTGGTCTGGTTGCCGGATTTGCCGGTTGGATACTGATCAAACTGATTGCGCGCAGCAAGGTGTTGTTTAGTCGCGTGCGATCGCTGCCGCTGCGTTTAGGCGCGGGTGGGTTAGCCGTGGGTTTTCTGGCGCTTATTTCCACCGATATTCTCGGTAACGGTTATGAAGTGATCGTTAACATCATTGATGGTCACTATGTCTTAATGGGGTTGTTAGGATTGCTGGTGCTGAAAACGCTGGCAACGACGCTTTCGGTCGGCTCAAGCGCGGTCGGCGGGCTGTTTACCCCTTCATTATTGATAGGTGCACTGCTTGGCGTGGCGCTAGCCCAGATTGGCGCGATGCTGCATTTACCGGTAGGCGATACTCTGCTGTATGCGGCCATCGGCATGGCGGCCGTGCTGGCGGCGGTGAGCCAGGCACCGTTGATGGCGATGCTGATGGTGCTGGAGATGACGCTCAACAGTAGTCTCTTGTTCCCGGTGATGATTGCCTCGGTGCTGGCATCAATGGTGGTGTATCGCCTGCAGTCTTCCAGCACTTATCCGGTGGTGAGCACGCATTTCAGCCGCGCCGAAGCCAAATATGATTTCGATAATATGCGGGTTGATCAGCTGATCATTCCCGGCGCGGCGCTGCAGCCGGAAGAGTCGGTGGGGCAGGCGCTGGCGGTGAGTTCACTCAAACGTGAGCGTTATGTCTACGTCATAAATAGTGAAGGGCAATTTCTCGGCGTGGTGTCGATTCATGACATCTCGCGCAAGGTGCTGGCACAGGAGATCACCCTGCATTCACCGGTAAGTCAGGTGATGGACAACAACTTTCCCTGTATTTATCAGAATCAAAGCATGCGTGAAGGGTGGGAGGCTTTTGCCCGCGTCACGCTTGAGCGCTTGCCGGTGCTGAATAATCCGCAGGAGCGCCGTTTTATGGGCGCACTGACGAAAACCAGCCTGATTCAAAAAGCGCAGGAGTTTCTTTAAGCCGCGTTGCCGCGCATCGCCTGGTCGGTCATCCATAAGCGGGCATCGAACTCCAGCTGGTGGTAATCCGGCTCCATGTGGCAGCAGAGTTGATAAAAGGCTTTGTCGTGCTCTTTCTCTTTAAGATGCGCCAGCTCGTGCACCACGATCATGCGCAAAAAGGCTTCCGGTGCGAGACGGAAAAAGGTCGAGATGCGGATCTCGGCTTTGGCTTTTAGATTACCGCCCTGCACGCGTGAAATCGCAGTGTGTAGCCCAAGTGCGTGCTTCATCACCTTGATTTTGTTATCCCAAATCACTTTGCTTACCGGCGGCGCGCTGCGCATATAGCGGTTTTTAAGCGCTTGCGTGTAGTCATAAAGCGCGCGGTCGCTGACGATATTATGGGTATCGGGATAGCGCTGCTGGAGAAAGGTGCCTAATCGCTGATGATCGATCAGCGTCTGCACCTGTTCGAGGATGTTTTCAGGGTAACCCTGCAGATAGATTAATGACATTGGGATTCCCGACGAAAGACAGTATACTGCGCCCCCTTTTTAGGGCGAAAATCGCGCAAAGTGTACCACGCCGGAGATTCCATGAGCCAACTTGAACTGACCAATCGCACGCTGACGCTGCACCGCTTCCCGCCTATGCGCGAGGAAAGCCCGCTACAGGCGTGGGATTCCGCCGATGAATACCTGTTGCAGCAAGAACTGCCAGAGGGACCGGTGCTGGTGTTCAATGACAGCTTTGGTGCGCTGACCTGCGGTCTGGGTGCGCGTCCGGTATGGCACGTGAGCGATTCGCTGCTGAGCGAACAGGCGGCAAAGCAGAACCTGCGTCTCAACGACATGGATGAAGATCAGGTGCACTTTATTGACAGCCTGGCGCCGTTACCCGCTGCGCCAGCGGTGGTGATGATCAAAATCCCGAAAGCGCTGGCGCTGCTTGAGCATCAACTGCGCGCCCTGCGCGAAGTGGTGACGCCGGAGACGCTGATTTTAGCGGCAGCGAAAGCCAAAGATATTCATAACTCCACGCTGCAGCTGTTTGAGCGCATCCTTGGTGAAAGTAAAACCTCGCTGGCGTGGAAAAAGGCGCGTCTGATTTATAGCCGTTACACCGCACCTGCGTTAGCGGAACAGGCGGCGACCACCGTTTGGCCGCTCGACGACTCGCCATATCAGATCCATAACCACGCCAACGTCTTCTCCCGCGCCTCGCTGGATGTGGGCGCGCGCTTCTTTATGCAGCATCTGCCTCATGATATTGAAGGTGAGATTCTTGATTTGGGCTGCGGTAATGGCGTGATTGGCTTACTGGCGCTGGAACAAAACCCTAACGCCGATGTGCTGTTTTATGACGAATCTTACATGGCAGTGGCATCGAGCAAGCTGAATGTGGAAGTCAACCGCCCGCAGGATATGGCGCGCTGCCAGTTCCGCGTTAACAACGTGTTGAGCGGTTTCCCGTCGGATCGCCTGCATGCGGTACTGTGTAATCCGCCGTTCCACCAGCAGCACGCGGTGACCGATCATCTGGCATGGCAAATGCTGCGTGATGCCAAGCGCTGCCTGCAGTACGGTGGCGAATTGCGCATTGTCGGCAACCGCCACCTCGGTTATCACGTCAAAATGAAAAAGCTGTTTGGCAACTGTGAACTGGTGGCGTCCAATGCCAAGTTTGTGGTGTTGCGTTCGGTCAAACTGCGCTGATCATACGCTCAGCGCCAGTTCTGTTGCCTGAGCAATGGCGCGGCGAGCATCCAGCTCCTGCGCCACATCCGCCCCACCAATCACCCGCACCGCTTTACCTCGCGCGCTAAGCTCGTCCGCGAGCTGACGCAGCGGCTCCTGACCGGCACAAATCACCACATTATCTACCGCCAACGTCATATCTTCGCCCTGATGACGCAAATGCAGCCCAGCATCGTCAATCTTCAGATACTCAACGTCACCCCACAACTGCACGCCGTGCGCCTGCAAACTGGCGCGGTGGATCCAGCCGGTGGTTTTTGCCAGACCTGCACCCGGTTTGCCTGATTTACGTTGCAGCAGCCAGATTTGCCGGTCGGCAGGCAGCGGCTGCGGTGCAATCAAACCGCCGCGTGCCTGCAAGCTGCGATCGATGCCCCAGCTTTGATAAAAATCCTCGTGGTCGGATTGATGCAGCAGATACTCCGCGGTATCAAAACCAATGCCGCCAGCACCGATAATCGCTACGCGTTTTCCCACCGGTTTTTTATCGCGTATCACATCGAGGTAGCTCAGCACGCTGGGATGGTCGATGCCGGGGATTGCCAGCTGGCGCGGTACGATGCCGGTGGCGATGATCACGTCGTCCGCCGTGATTAACTCATCGGCGCTCACCCGATGTTCCGTTTTTATCGTCACCCCTGCTGCGGCGAGCTGGTGACGGAAATAGCGCAGCGTTTCGCTAAATTCGGCTTTGCCGGGGATCTGCCGGGCGATAGTAAACTGTCCGCCAATCTGCGCATCCGCTTCGTAGAGCGTGACCTGATGACCGCGTTGTGCCGCCTGAAGGGCAAATGCCATACCTGCGGGTCCAGCGCCCACTACCGCCAGTTTTTTCGGCTGTTCGGTTGGGATCACCGGCATCTGCGTTTCGTGGCAGGCGCGCGGATTCACCAGGCACGAGGTGACTTTGCCGAGAAAAATCTGGTCGAGACACGCCTGATTGCAGGCAATACAGGTGTTAATTGCATCGGGCTGGCCGCGCATTGTTTTAGTGACGAAAGCGGCATCGGCAAGAAAGGGGCGCGCCATTGAGACCATGTCGGCAATGCCATCGCGCAACAGCTGCTCCGCAACTTCGGGATGGTTAATGCGATTGGTGGCGATAACCGGTACCGATACGCGATCGCGTAGATGTTGGGTGACCCAGGCAAAACCGGCGCGCGGCACGCAGGTTGCAATAGTCGGAATACGCGCTTCATGCCAGCCAATGCCGCTGTTAAACAGCGTAACGCCGCGCTGCTCCAGGGCTTCTGCCAGCGTTAGCGTCTCTTCCAGTGAGCTACCGTTGTTGACCAGATCCAGCATCGAAAGACGGAAAATAATGATGAAATCGCCACCCACGGCGTCACGCACCGCCTGAGTGATCTCCAGCGCAAAGCGTCGGCGTCGTGCCACGTCGCCGCCCCAATCATCGTCACGCTGATTGGTATGCGCGACCAGAAACTGGTTAATCAGATAACCTTCCGAGCCCATGATCTCGACGCCATCATAGCCGGCCTGCTGCGCCAGTTTGGCGCAGCGCGCAAAGTCCTGAATGGTTTGTCGGATATCGGCATCGCTGAGCGCTTGCGGTGTAAAGGGATTGATGGGGGCCTGCAATGCCGAAGGTGCAACCAGATCCCGCTGATAGCTGTAGCGTCCGGCATGCAGGATCTGCAGCGCAATTTTCCCTCCCTCCGCGTGCACGGCATCGGTAATGATGCGATGCCACTCGCACTGGCTTTCCTGATTGAGTATCGCGCCGCCCTGCGCCACCACGCCTTGTGGGTTAGGCGCGATGCCGCCGGTAACGATGAGCGCCACGCCTTCACGTGCGCGCTCAGCGTAGAAGGCAGCCAGACGCTCTGCGCCATCAGCATGTTCTTCCAGTCCGGTATGCATCGAACCCATCAGGAAACGGTTTTTGAGTTGGGTAAAGCCCAGATCGAGCGGGGCGAAGAGATGGGCATAATGCTCAGACATGATCACATACTCTGAAAGTGGTCGGATGAGTGAACTCTAGCGGGATTTTGCGGGGAAGAAAGTGTGCGGCGTTCAGCCTGTGAGAAACATCAAAAAAAAGCAGGGCGGCAAGTCGCAGACGAAAGTGTGGATTTCTCTCGCCAGGCACGGGAAGAAACTTGCTCGCCCTGTAATAGCATGAAGTTGGGGGCTAATTAATTAGCTCTATGGTTATTAATTTCGTAAAACTCAACCTTTTTAAACACAGTCCCGGGTGAGGACGAAGCACATCATGCCATGTACAAACCTGATTAATCCCCAAGAACGGTCTTGATTTTTCTTTCCCTGCGCATCATTACCAGACGGAATGCGCAATATCATAACGCGCTAATACTTTACGTGTTTTTTTACTTGCCATTAATTAATGCACAGGAAGCTAAAGTGATGAGTCAGAAACCCGTAAGGTGATTACTTAACTTATTAAATTGGTTACCTTCATCATGCCTTTTTGAGACGATTCTTGTGTGGTCTTCTGGATGAGTTACGTCAGACTTTTCGCATTTTTACGTGAGCAGGTAATAAAAAGCTATGACGGTTTTGATTTATAAATCTCACCCGCTCATCTGAAATAAGGAGGTAGTCAGAATTGGACAAAGTTAATGCAGTAATAAAGGAACGAATAAATGGTATATGCACATAATAAACAGGTGCGTGTCGCTGTCCTTGATGACCACCCAATGGTCCGTACTGTTTTCGAGTTATGTTTAAAACATGAGCCCGACATTCAACTAGTGGGCGCCTGGGCTTCGAGTAATGAGCTCTTTAATCAGTTAAAAAGTACCGTTGTTGATGTGTTGGTACTGGATTTTCTCTTGGGCGAGCGGGAACTGGATGGTCTGGCGTTAGTTAAGCAACTGCGTAATCACTATCCTCAGCAAAAGATTTTGATCTCCTCTTCAATGGAAAGTCCAGCCATTATCAAAATGGTGTTGAGCGCAGGCGTAAAAGGTTTTATCGGCAAGAGCCACAATATGCCGGAGATTGTTCATGCGATTCGTCAGGTCGCGCTGGGACGATTGTTTTTATCTAAGGAAGTGGCTTACGAAGTCGAAAATCTTTATGTAATGAGTGAAGACGCGCTGGATACTAGCCTCGAAACGTGTAGCAAAGGCAATATCTATGAACGGGTTAAGACCCTCAGCCCACGCGAAATGGAAGTGGTACGCTGTTTTCTCGATGGCCTCAGCGTGTCGCAAATCGCGGTAAAATTTAAACGCAGTCGTAAAACCGTCAGCGGGCAAAAACAATCTGCGCTGAAAAAACTCGGTTTGCGCTCAGATTCAGAGCTATTCAAGTACAGCCAGGATCTGTTGTCAGGTTACTGATTTTCTCGCCGGGCGGCACTCCATGACCGCCTTTTCCCACTTTCGCCGCGTGTACATCACGTTCTCGGTAACAGCTCTGCCGTAACATGTTTTACAGTGATCTTTATCACGGTTCTAACCCGCAGAACCCGGTCTGATGACCCCCATTGTTACAGCACTTAGGGGGATGTTATGGATATTGAAACGCAATCCTGCGTGATCACCGGAAAAAAACAAGTCAGCGTGGCACAGCAGCAGGTGAAATGGGACGGAAAGGGCACGCTGGTACGCATTACGCGCGGCGGCATTTGCGGCTCCGATCTGCATTACTATCAGGAAGGTAAAGTCGGCAGTTTTGCCATCAAAATGCCGATGGTGCTTGGTCATGAAGTCATTGGCTATGTCGTTGAGAGCGATGATCCGGCATTGCAGCCCAGGCAAAAAGTGGCCGTTAATCCCTCCAGACCCTGCGGCGAATGTAAATATTGCCAGCGCGACCAGAGCAATCAGTGCACCTCAATGCGCTTTTTCGGCAGCGCCATGTATGTTCCACACGTTGACGGCGGTTTTACCCAGTACAAAGTGGTGGATAGCGCGCAATGCGTACCTTTCCCGCAGACGGCGGATGAAACGGTGATGGTGTTTGCCGAGCCGCTGGCGGTATGCATTCATGCGACGCAGCAGGCCGGCGACCTTAGCGGTAAAAACGTGTTTATCTCTGGCGTAGGACCGATTGGCTGCCTGATTGCGGCAGCTGCGAAAGCGCGCGGTGCAGCCTCAATCGTCTGCAGTGATATCAGCGAGCGTTCACTTCAAATGGCGCAACAAATGGGCGCGACGCAGGTCATTCATGCCGCCGAAGGTGATTTCGCACCTTATCTCGCCGATAAAGGTTATTTCGACGTGGCGTTTGAAGCCTCTGGTCATCCTGCCTCGCTGCAGCGTTGCCTGGATGTGGTGTGCGCCAAAGGCACGCTGGTGCAGGTTGGCATGGGCGGCACCATCCCCGATTTCCCGATCATGGCGTTGATTGCCAAAGAGATTAATTTGGTTGGCTCTTTCCGCTTTACCCATGAATTCAACACCGCCGTTGAGTGGCTGGCTAACGGCGTGGTCGATCCATTGCCGCTGTTCAGCGCGGAGTATGCCTTGCAGGACATTGATGCCGCATTGCAGTTTGCCGGCGATAAAACCCGCGCCGCTAAAGTCCAGTTAACCTTTTAAGGAGTTGTGATGAGTCAGTTATTTTCCCTGGAAGGTAAGCGTGTGCTGCTCACCGGTTCGGCGCGTGGCATTGGATTTTTACTGGCGCAAGGCCTGGCGGAAGCCGGTGCCGAAGTGATCATCAACGCCACAACCCGTGAAGGTGCTGAGAAGGGCGCGGCGCAGCTGCGTGAGCGCGGACTGCGTGCGCATGCCAAAGCGTTCGACGTGACGCAATCAGCGCAGGTTAAGCAGGCGGTTGAGGAGATTGAAGCCGAGTGGGGTGCAATTGATGTACTGGTAAACAATGCGGGCATCCAGCGCCGTCGCCCCTTCCTCGAATTCCCGGAGCAGGACTGGAATGACGTCATCGCCGTAAACCAGACAGCGGTCTTTCTGGTTTCGCAAACCGTGGCAAAAAAAATGGTGGCGCGTCAGCAGGGTAAAATCATCAACATTGGTTCGATGCAGAGCGAATTAGGACGCGACACCATCACGCCTTATGCGGCCTCAAAAGGGGCGGTCACCATGCTGACGCGCGGAATGTGCGTGGAGTTAGCGCGTCACAACATTCAGGTAAACGCCATCGCGCCGGGTTATTTCGTTACCGAGATGACGCAGGCGCTGGCGGACGATCCCGCCTTTACCGGCTGGCTAACCAAGCGTACGCCTGCTGCGCGCTGGGGCAAGCCAGAAGAGCTGATTGGTGCGGCGGTGTTCCTGGCTTCGGGGGCATCAAACTTCGTTAATGGACATCTGCTGTTCGTTGATGGTGGCATGCGCGTCGCCGTGTGATGCCGGGGGCGCGCGGCTGGCATTATCGCCAGCTCGCGCCTAAACCTTAATCACCCCTCTGTATTCCTAAGGATAATAAAAAATGCCAATCACTATCATTGTGCTGGGTGTGATACTGCTGCTGGTGTTGATGATTGTATTTAAGGTCAACGGCTTCATTGCGTTGGTGTTTGTGTCGGCGGTGGTGGGTATTGCCGAAGGCATGACGCCACTCAATGTGATGGCCTCCATTCAAAAAGGTATCGGTTCGACGCTGGGCGGATTAGCGATGATTCTCGGCTTTGGTGCCATGCTCGGCCGGCTGGTTTCCGATACCGGTGCGGCACAGCGCGTTGCCACCACGCTCATCGCTGCCTTCGGTAAAGAGCGGCTGCAATGGGCGCTGGTGGTCACCGGACTGATTGTCGGTTTAGCCATGTTCTATGAAGTCGGCTTCGTGCTGCTGCTGCCGCTGGTGTTCACCATTGTGGCGGCGGCGGGCTTACCGCTGTTGTACGTCGGCGTGCCGATGGTTGCAGCGTTGTCGGTGACTCACTGCTTCCTGCCGCCACATCCGGGTCCAACGGCGATAGCCACCATCTTTGGCGCCAATCTCGGTACCACCCTGCTGTACGGCATGATCATCACCATTCCGACGGTGATCATTGCCGGGCCGGTGTTCTCCAAATTCCTCAAGAGCTTTGAGAAGTCGCCGCCAGAAGGCCTGTATAACCCGAAAATATTCACCGAAGAGGAGATGCCGGGCTTCGGTATCAGCATCTTTGCCGCCGTTATTCCGGTGGTGCTGATGGCGATTGCCGCTGTTTTTGAATTGACCACGCCAAAAGAAAACGCGTTGCGCCAGTTCTTCGAGTTCATCGGCAACCCGGCGGTGGCGCTGTTTATTGCGGTGGTGATTGCGGTGCTGACCCTCGGTTTGCGTAATGGCCGGAAGATGGAAGAAGTGATGGATATGTGCGGCGAGTCGATTGCTGCCATCGCCATGATCATCTTTATCATCGCCGGCGGTGGCGCATTCAAACAGGTGCTGGTGGACAGCGGCGTGGGTAACTATATTGCCGATATGATGAAGGGATCGTCACTGTCGCCGCTGTTGATGTGCTGGACGGTGGCCGCCATGCTGCGTGTGGCGCTGGGCTCGGCCACGGTGGCTGCTATCACCACCGCTGGTATCGTCACGCCGATTATCGCTGCGACACATGCCGATCCCGCACTGATGGTGCTGGCTGTGGGCTCCGGCAGTGTTATCGCATCGCACGTTAACGATCCCGGCTTCTGGCTGTTTAAGGGCTACTTCAACCTGAGCGTGGTGGAAACCCTGAAGACCTGGACGGTAATGGAAACGCTGATCTCGATTCTCGGTTTGGCGGGCGTGCTGGCCCTTAATGCAGTGATTCACTGACCGACCGGCTTCACAAGGACGTGAAGCCGCTAGCCGCGGGTACGGATCCACGAGAAGCGCGACTGATAGCCGCTGGCAAAATGGGTGTTATAGCGATAGCTGGATCCCGGCTCCGCCATGCAGTAAGTACAAACCTTCACGACCTCAATATGTTCCGCCTGAATACCGCGCTGTAACAGTAAACTCCGAGCCAGATGTGGCAGATCAAACCAAATCCCTTGCTGCTGCGCACGCGCCTGTGGGCGAATTGCCTGCGCGTTGTGTGGCTGCTGCGTAGACCACTGTAGCGGTGGCAGATCGTTACGATCCCGCATTTGTGTGACAAGATCGTAGCCCAGTTCATAACAGCAGGGACCAATGGCTGGACCGATAGCGACACGCAGCGTTTCGCGGCTGGCACCCCGTTCCAGCAAACGATCCACGGCGTTATTTAATACGCCACCTAGCGTACCTTTCAGCCCTGCATGCACCGCTGCAACCTGCTGCTGTTGCGGATCGGCAAACAATACCGGTAAACAATCGGCGGTATATACCGCGACCGGCAGATGATGTTCGCCAATCACTCCATCAGATTCACAACTTTTCGGCGGCTGGTTTTGACTCGCCAGCACCACGTTGGCGCTGTGACGCTGCTGACCGTACGCCGCATTGGCCGGAGCCGGTTGGCCCGCCGGCTTGAACGCATATTCCAGCCACGTAAGGCCCTCTAACAGCGCTGAACGTGGACCGCGTTGCAGGTGCTGAACCATAAGTGTCTCCTATAACCTGAATGCCGTATTCTGCTGCCCACAGCTTACGTTAACTGCTACATTTTTAAAGCTTTACAAAAACTGACCATAATCACTTAAGGATGAAATGATGAAAAACACCACCTGGCTGGCCGCGTCTGGCTTCATCGTGCTGGCCCTGGCGGGCTGTGCCCAGCCGTCAAAACAGCAGGCCCAACAGCAGCTCGGCCAGCAATCCGTACTGGCGGTGAACTGGTTCCAGCAATCCGGCGAATATCAGGCATTGAGCTGGCAAGCATTTAACACCGCGCGCATGGCGTTTGATCAGGCGCCCTCCCTGGCAGGAAAACCGAAAGCGGTGATCGTCGATCTGGATGAAACGATGATCGATAACAGCGCTTATAGCGCGTGGCAGGCGAAAAATGGGCAGCCCTTCTCCGCTAAAACCTGGTCAGCGTGGACCCAGGCGCGCCAGGCTACGGCGGTGCCGGGCGCGGTGGAATTTGCCAATTACGTGAACAGCCATGGCGGCACCATGTTCTATATCTCTAATCGCGATCGGAAGGATTATGCCGCGACCGTTGAGAACCTCACCAGGTTGGGCTTTTCCGGCGTGAACGACAAAACCGTGCGCTTAAGCAGCGGTAATTCTAATAAGCAAGAGCGCTTCGACGCGGTGAAAAATGCGGGCTACAACGTGGTGTTGTATGTGGGTGACAACCTGAACGACTTCGGTGGTGCCACCTGGCATCAGGGGAATGCCCAGCGTCAGCAATTCGTCAGCCTTAACCATCAGCATTTTGGTACGCAATTTATCGTGCTGCCGAATCCACTGTATGGCGATTGGGAAAGCGGTATGGCAGAGAATTACAACAAACTCTCCCCGGAGCAGCAGTTACAGGTGCGCGATGCGCGTATGAAAGCCTGGAACGGTAAATAATTCGTCAAGCGAAATAGCGCCTGCTGATGCAGGCGCCTTAACGTCTTTTTTAGATCCACCTTTATTTACTTTTCTGCGAAACTATTATTCTCCTCATTATATTCCTGATCTCTTGCTTAATTATTCGTATGAACTGAGTGAAAAATAGCGCTGAATTAATATAAAAGCAGTGAATCGTTCTAATCATAAATTTTATAATTAGGAATCTTCCCAGCCCGAATGGTTTAAATTTCCCACCTCGGCTAAAGGCTTGCCGGAATTGCGTGTATATTTTTGTAATGGTATTAAGAATATATTAATAATTTAGATGCTTAATGCTTTGTTGTTCCTCGTTTTTACTTCACGCTCTCTTTTTCCTGATGCTTGCGTAAATTTACTCACTGCATACGTTTGCTGAATTTTATTTTACAAATAGTCTTGATTTGTCATCCATGAAAATATTCATGATGCAACACTATGCTTAAGCGTCTATAAACAATTTCTGTGAGGAAGTTCTGCTTTCGTCCTCAATTATTCTCCATAGCCGCGTTTAATAGCGACGCTATTTGCCTGAAAGCGATATTTTAAACGTAGAGAGAAGATTATTGTGACGACACTGAAACCCTTATTAGCGAAAAATCGCAGCTGGGCTTTGCAGCGCCGCGAGCGCAATCCCGATTACTTCGAAAAATACCTGCATCAGCAAAAACCACACTCGTTGTGGATTGGCTGTTCAGATAGTCGCGTGCCGGCGGAAGTGCTCACCGGTTCGCACCCGGGCGAACTGTTTGTGCACCGTAATATCGCCAATATGGTGGTACCGGATGACGATAATCTGATGAGTGTTATGCAGTACGCCATTTTCTATCTGGGCGTGCAGCGCATCGTGCTATGTGGCCATTACGGCTGTGGCGGCGTGCAGGCTGCGCTGGGCTTACCTGCCAGCCCGCTGGCCACAGAGAACTCGGCATTGGCGCGGCGTATCGCTGCACTGCGCAGGAGTTTACAGCAAGGGCTGGTGGAGTATCACGCCAGCGATGCCGGGGAAGAGGGGACCAGGCTCAACAGGTTGGTGGAAGCCAATGTGCTGGCACAATATGCGCAGCTCGTGGCCAGCGAGCCGGTTCGGCAGGCGTGGCAAGCCGGACAAGCGCTGGACGTTTTTGGCTGCGTCTACGATTTGCAATCCGGCCATTTGAAAGAGTTAATCCAGCAATCTGCAGAGGAATTTACGCCATGAATCTGAGCACCCTTCGTCAGGATATTCCCGCGGGTTTAGTGGTATTTCTGGTTGCGCTGCCGCTCTGTCTTGGTATCGCGCAAGCCAGCGGACTGCCGCCGTTTGCGGGTTTACTTACCGGCGTAATCGGTGGATTGCTGGTCACTGCGCTCAGCCCATCCCGCTTTGCGGTGAGTGGACCTGCCGCTGGATTAGTCACCATTGTGGTGGCATCCATCGCCACGCTGGGCAGCTTTTCTGCCTTTCTCACCGCGCTGATTTTGGCGGGCGTGCTGCAGTGTGTGTTAGGGGTGTTACGCGCCGGGCGCTTCATCTCATTGGTACCCGGAAGTGTGATTAAAGGCATGCTGGCAGCGATAGGTATTTTACTGATCATGCAGCAAATCCCTGTGGCCTTTGGCGCAAAGGGTGATGTGGAGCTGATCTCGCTGGTGAATGGCGAGTTTGCGTTCTCAGCCAGTGCAATGCTGGTGGCTGGCACGGGTCTGACTATTTTATGGCTGTGGACCACGCCGCTGATCAAATCAGTTAAAGCGCTGAACTGGATCCCCGGGCCGCTGGTCGCCGTGCTGATAGGTTGTGTCGCGACGGTGTTTGGCGAACGCCTCTTTCCCGCTCTGGCCGAAGATTTACCGCGTATTGCGCTGCCC
>Ga0153979_1000081_pt1 | contig 17052 bp, 17 predicted proteins | sample TSGA063MetaG_FD_104690 | JGI IMG/M metagenome (GOLD analysis project Ga0153979, IMG submission 104690) | Attine ant fungus gardens microbial communities from Georgia, USA - TSGA063 MetaG | ecosystem: Host-associated > Fungi > Mycelium > Unclassified | place: USA: Georgia, Magnolia Springs State...
ACTCGGTGTGGAAAGGCGCGTCCGCAGGCTTGCAGACCCTGAACCTGAGCAATGGTAGCCAGTGGACCATCACCGGCGATTCCAACGTCGGCGAACTGAACCTCAGTGACAGCACCCTGATGTTCAGCCACGTGAATGACAACTTCGAAACCCTGACCGTCGACGGCAACTACAGCAGCAACGGCGGCACGCTGGTGATGAACAGCATTCTGGCGGATGACGGCTCGGCTCACGACAACCTAAAAATCACCGGCGACACCTCTGGCGACACCAATGTGGTGATGAACAAAGCCGGCGGCAGCGGCGCGCAGACCATTCAGGGGATTGAAGTGATCTCCGTGGGCGGCAACTCGGCGGGCGAATTCAACCAGCAGGGCCGTATCGTGGCGGGCGCGTATGACTACCATCTGGTGCGCGGAACCGGCAGCAACAACAAAAACTGGTACCTGATCAGTGATACCGAAGTTGTCGCGCCAGTTGACCCCGTAACACCTGTCGACCCGGCAAAACCTGTTGACCCTGTAACACCTGTCGACCCTGTAACGCCTGTCGACCCGGCAAAACCGGTTGAACCTGGCGAAGAAGTCACTCCCGTTAAGCCAGTGGTTCCTGTGGATGCTGTGATGATCACCCGTCCGGAAGCGGGCAGTTACCTCGCCAACATCGCGGCGGCGAACAACATGTTTACCCTGCGCCTGCAAGACCGTGGCGGCGAAACGCTGTACCGCGACGCCATCACCGGTGAGCAAAAAACCACGACTATGTGGATGCGTAACCTCGGCGGCCACAACACCAGCACCGACAGCAGCGGCCAGCTGAAAACGCAGACCAATCGCTATGTGCTGCAAATCGGTGGCGAGCTTGGCAAGTGGAGCTTCGATGGCAACGACAGCCTGAGCTTCGGCGCCATGGCAGGCTACGGCAACGCACAAAGCAATACCGACTCCAAGGTCACCGGCCATCGTTCGAAGGGTCAGGTGAATGGTTATAGCGTCGGCCTCTACAGCACTTGGTATCAAAATGCTGCGACACAAACTGGCATGTACCTTGATAGCTGGGCGCAGTACAGCTGGTTCAATAACAGTGTGAAAGGCGATGATTTGCCACAGGAAAGCTATAAATCCAAGGGTGTTAGCGCGTCAGTGGAGAGCGGCTATCGCTGGAAAGTGGGCGAAGATAGCGCGAAAAACAGCTACTTCATCGAGCCAAACGCGCAGTTTGTCTGGAGCAACATCAAGGCCGACGACCTGACCGAAAGCAACGGCACGCAGGTCAGCAGCCAAGGCAGCGGCAACCTGCAATCTCGCGTCGGGGTTCGCGCCTCGATGAAAACCCACAGCGAGAAGCAGCAAGCCAGCTTCCAGCCTTACATCGAAGCCAACTGGATAAGCAACACCCAGAACGCCGGAGCCACCCTCAATGACGTGAGCATCGAGCAGCGCGGTGGCAAGAACATCGCCGAAGTCCGCGCCGGTGTTGACGGCAAGGTCAGCGAACGCGTCAATCTGTGGGGTAACATCGGCCAGCAGATGGGCAGCGAGAGCTACCGCGACAGCAGTGCAATGGTCGGGGTGAAGGTAAGCTTCTAAAGGACAATAGAGTCAACATCACGCCAAAGGCGCAGGAAACTGCGCCTTTTTTCGTCCTCAACTTTATCATTGACACGCATGTCAAGATTCCATAGAGTTTCAATCATTGACAACAGTGTCAAGAATAAAAGGTGAGATCATGTCAGGTAATAATGCAGTTGCAGCAGTCACCGGTTTTTTTACTGAAGTATGGCAAAACAAAAACCCAGAAATGGCGGACAAATTCGTCACTGAATCTTTTGCAGTGACTTCTGGCGGGAAAGTGATTGGCCCGCGCCCGGTATTCAAAAAATGGGTGAGCGGCTTTTTAGCCTCTATCAATGACTTTAGCTTTGAAATTATTGAAATATTTCAGAATCAAACTGGCGATCGCGTCACGGCTCGCTGGCGAGTAACCGGGAAAAATAACGGTTTCATGGGTACCGAAGCCTGTCAGTCACCGATTGATATGACGGGCACGGCGGTATTTCACGTGCTGGAAAATGGATTGCTGCAACACAACTGGGTAGAGCGCAATGCCCACGAAGTGTTCCAATCCTTTAAAAAATAAGACAATTAAACGCGGGCTCGGCGAGTAACCTATGCCCGCCCTTCACAAGAATTCGCTAATGAAACTACCTGAGAAATATAGCCATTTTATCTTTGGGATCACTCAATCCTGCCTGACCTGCGCCATTGCGGCGACCATCAATAATGCGCAGGGAATATTGCGCGAAGGCGGCGTAATTCATTGGATCAACAGCTTTTTACTCTCATGGGCCGTTATGGTCCCGGTAGTTATTTTCATCGCACCCTATGTTCGTAAGCTAACCATTAAGCTTACTCAGCCTTAAATAACGTGCTCAACAAGGAGTGAGCCACATTTTGCAGCCTTTGTTTATCTTGGTAAGTTCGCTCAATCACCACTAACCCACGGGTCAGGGTGACAATCAGCTGGGCTGCCGCGATGGGATCAAGCGCTAAATTATCTTGCTCATCCGCACGAGAAATACGCTCACTCAGGGCTGTTTCGATGTCATCTAACAGAGCTTTAACTTGGGCTTTTATGGCCTCGTCAGGCGCTTCGGTACCCACGATAGTTTTGGTGCTTAGGCAACCACGCGTAGGTGTACCTGTGGTCATTGAATTAATAGCGAAATCGAAAAAACTCTCCAGCGCGCTGCGTAAGGTCGGAGCTTGTAAGGTGGCGAGCATCTGTTCGACATACTTCGCACGATAGAGGCTAAACACGCGCAAAAAAATCACATCTTTATCGCCATAGGCGTTGTACAGCGAGCCGCGCTGAACGCCCGTTTCCTCGGCGATATCCTTCATTGTTGTGTCAGAGTAGCCCTTGGCCCAAAAAAGTTTGAGCGCCTTATCCAGCATCTCTTGCTCGTTAAATTGACGAGTCCCCGCCATAGCCGCCTCTTTTTTGCAGTGCAATGTTATGGGGCAAAGTAGACAACAACCTTGACAAGAGTGTCAAGGTTGTCTTTGGGGGGTCAAACGTGGAATGCTACGCGCTTGCCATTCGGCAGTATAATGTCGAGGCTTAGCTCTCCGCCCATCGCTGCTACATAACGCTTTAGAGTCGACAGACGCGGATCATTTTCTACGTTTTCTATTTTTGCCACCGTCGGTTGCGAGACACCCATCGCCTCAGCAACCTGCTTTTGTGACATTTCTAATTCATCACGCAGTTTACTTAAGCTGATCTCAACGCGAAGTTGCTCCATTTTCTCTGCAATGCGTTTTTGGCTTTCGGGTGACTGCTTCGCCAAAAGCTGTTTGAAGTTCCCCATTTTCATTTCCCCTTCTTGCTCGATTTTTTCGGCTTTGCCGACCTACTCGGCATGACTGGTTTACTCGTTTTTAACAAATGTTTGCTGTATTCCGCATCAGCAATAGCGATCATATCTTTATAGAAATATCCCTCATTTAGCCCCACCTTACAGCCCGCGCATAAAATAATGCCTTGTCTGGTCGGGTCGAATGCAAAAAATGCTCTAAAAGGATCGCCTCTGGACTGTATACGTAACTCTTTAAGATTGGGATGTTTTGAGCCGCGTACACTATCTGCAAAAGGCCGCCCAAGCATTGGTCCGTCCTCGCTTAAGATACCTATTATGGCTAAAACGTCTTCTCTTACCCTTTCATCCTGAATTTCAAACCATGCATCAAAAAGATCCGTTGTATTGATGTCCCACATTTCGCCATCTCCGTATAGCTTATTTACTATACAGCAAGATATAGCCTATTAGCTATAGCTTCAATACTCATACAAGTAGTTAGAGGATGATAAATGGCGAAAAAGGCAGCTCCCGCATCGCGAAGCTGCCCCACTGTTAAGCCCGCAATCTCACGTTGGCGTCCATTCCCATGCTGCGCAGGCGCGAGTCGAGGGCTTTCATGCATTTGTCATAGCCGCCGGGGCCTTGCAGCGGGTCGGGGATATCGGCCAGATAGCCAATGTTCCTGCCGATCATCAGGGTTTCCATGATGCTGTGATGGCCGGAGAGGGTCATCAGCGCTGCGTACATGATAAGGATTTTCTCTCGGGTCTGTTTCTCCTGCGGCGAGCACTGGGCGAAGGGTTTCGACATCTCCAGATGCTGGATAACAAACTGCCCTGTTCCCGACGCCCCGGCAATAAACGGCGTGCCGCTGGCCTTAAAACGCTTGGCCGTTTCAGAGTTCGGCATGCGCTCATTGCTCGATTTCGCATGGTTGATGCGCTGCGGGAAAAAGTTCTCCGTCGAAGGGCGGCGGTTCAGCGTGTCGACAATCCCCGCGTGGCGGTTCTCGCGGCTACTGCTGCGCACCTGATCGGAACGAATTTTCTGTCTGCCGCGATCGGTAAACACCGACTGGGAGCGAATTTGCTTGGAGACGGCGGGCTTGTAGTAGTTCATCGCGTTGCCGAGCACGTCGATAGTTTGCTTGATAGAACCCTGCAAACGGTTCGCCAGTACCTGACTGCTTTCGCCTGACCGCGACCACTCTTTCAGCTCGCGCTCCAGCTCCCCGGCCTTCCTTAAACCACGGTGCAGCTCGGACACAGTGGCTTTATCCATCCCCGCCGTGAACTCGCCGAAACGGCTTTCACACGAGCGCAGCGTGCCAATCATCTGATGCATATGGTTGACCAACAGGCTGGACTGGCTGCTGCTCATGTTGCTCCATAAATGCACGGCCCAGCGCGATTCCCGCTGAGTGGCAGCCACGTCATTGCCGCGCACGTCAAACTTCGGCGGCGTGGCGGCAAGGGTGTTGGCGCGAGGGCGCGAGGTGCTTTGCGCCGGAGCAGGTGCCGGTGCCCGGCTGGTCGAAGGCTGTGGATTGCGCCTGACTTCCTGCTGGGCCAGCGGATGCAAATTGCTCTGGCGCGGCGGCTCATAGGCCGGCAGCGGAATGGTTTTCGGATGCGGCGGCGGTGGCATCGGCACATAGTCGTAGTGCCGATTATTGCTGGTCGACGCATAGAGGTTATTTATCGGCGGCGGCGGCATCGGAACATGCACCGGCGGCAGCGGCACATTGTTTGGGCGCGGCGCGGGCGGCATCGGCCCCCAGTTTCCGTTATTAGGCTGTTGATAGATCTGCTGATTATTCGGCAGCGCGGGCTGCTGATAAATATAATTTTGCGGATGAGCAGGCGGTTCGGGCGGCCGATAAATGTAATTATTATTCGGCATTCCGTAGTTATATGGGTTTGGCATGGTGAGTATCCATTCGATTCGATGATGACTATCAAAGTTGTCTTCAGATGACGAAGATTTTGAGTGGACAATAATTTTGGTTAGTTCCGCCTGCTGTGCAGAAATCAAGCAGGCCGGTGTTTTCTGCCCCTGTTCAGCAGCAGTGCGGAGAGTGCCGCCACCAGCCCAAAGCCCGCCATCAATAGCCATGCCGCATGATAATCCTGCGGTTGCCGCGCCGCGCCGGAGACGGCAACAAACACGCCGACGCCGATGGCCGCCCCAATCTGTCGCGAAGTGTTGATGATACCGGTGCCCGTGGCGTATTGGTGCGCAGGCAGGGCCGACGCGCCCCCGGCGATAAATCCGGTCTGGCCAATACCCGCGCCAGCGCCGGTTAAAATCAGTCCCGGCAGGAAAGCTATCAGGTAATCAGACTGGGTCCCCAAGCCAACCGACCACCAGACTCCGGCGGCCAAAAACAGCAGCCCGGCGGTAATGGTCAGCCTTTGCGGCGAAAGCTGGGTTTTTCCCACCAGCAGCGAAGCCACCACCGCCGTGCCCGGACCGACCCCAAAGGCCGCGCCCGCGAATACCGCGTCCCAGTGCCAAACCTGGGTCAAATAGAGCGATCCGCCGAGCAGCATGATGGCGAAGCCCATATAGAAGAAGGCCATGCCTAGGGTAGCGATGGTGAAGGTCGGCACGTGGAACACGCGCAAATCCAGCGCGGGCGAAGGATGAACCAGACAGCGCCAAACAAACAGAATCAGCGCGAAGGCCGCGCCGGCAAACACCCACCACAAACTTTGGCTCTCGACGCCCCACTCGCTGGCATAGGAGATCCCCGCCACCAGCAGCGCCAGCCCGGCAATCAACATCAGTGAGCCAACCACGTCAGGGAAACGGCTCTCAGTGCGAGGCGTCTCGACCAGATGCTTGCTGAGCCACAGGGCGGGGAGCGCCACCGGCAGGTTAATTAAGAAAATCAGCCGCCAGTCGAGATTGACCAACGCCCCGCCCAGCACCGGCCCCAGCGCTGCTGCGACCGACCCCGTTGCCGCCCAGATCCCCACCATCTGCTTGTGGCGCTCTTTCGGGTAGGCAGCCAGCAGCAGCCCCAAGCTGGTTGGGATCATCAGCGCCGCGCCCAGCCCTTTCAGCCCGCGTGCGGCAATCAGCAGCATGACATCCGGCGCAAAAGCGCAGCCCAGACTGGCAATAGAGAAGATGGTCAGGCCCAGCTTGAACACCCGCTTGCGCCCGTAGATGTCAGCCAGCCGCCCGCTAGGGACTAAAAATGCCGCGAAGGCGATGGAATAGGCGCTGATCACCCAAGACATGGTTTGGTTGGTCGCGCCGGAAAAGCTGTCGCGAATAGCCGGGAAGGCCAGATTGACCACAAACAGGTCTAACGATGACAGCACGCTTCCCGCGCCAATAACGATCATCACCCAGATAGAAACGCGGGAGGTGGCAGAGGACATGAATGACTCCAGTATATAAAGAGAGACTGGAGCGGAGTATTAGCCGTGGGGAATCGCTGAGTATTGGACAGATGAAAAATGCGCGCCGGTAAATTGTGCTGGCGTGATGCCATAACAGCCTTTAAAGCGGCGAATCAGGTGGCTTTGGTCAAACAGACCGACCGACGTCGCCACGTCAGCCGCCGACAGACCCGATTTCAACAGCTTTTTCGCCGACTCGAGCCTTACCCAGTTCAAATAAGCATGAAGCGGCAATCCGTAGGCCGCGCGGAACAGCTGATTGAGGCGCACCCGGCTTAGCCCGGCGGCTTCTGCCATGTCGGTAGTGGTCAGCTGTGCCGCAAAACTGGCGTGGATCAGCTCGCGGACGCGGGCGATGCGCGGCTCATGCACCGCCGTTTTCAGCGCCACGGGCCGCGTGGAGAACCGGCTCAGCAGCGGCTTCATCGCCTCAATCAGGTTGACCTCGCGCGCCAGCTGGCTTGGTTCATCAAATAACGTGCGGTGCAGATTTTTGAGCGTTGAAACCACGTCAGGGTCGCTAATCACCGATTGAGTGAAACGAATATCCCCCTGCGCGCCCAATCCAAGCTCTTCAGCAATTCCCTGAATCACCCACGGCTCGATATACACCATGCTGTAGATATAGCTTTGCACGGCATAGATTTTCCCATCGTGGGTATCGCCGGGGTTGATCAGCATCGCGCTGCCCGCCGGAGTAATAAAGGAGGAACGCTCCAGCGCGACTTTTGACGCACCAAGATCCACAGTACCCAAGGCAAAATAGTCGTGGGAATGGCGCTCATACTGGTGCTTGGTGAAATGCGCGTGCAGCCCCTGAATACCGAGTTCGGGGGCGGCGAGGTATTGGGTCCATTCGGCGGCTGGCTTGCTCATTAGGCAGAAGTACCCTGTTGGCGAGCATAAACCTGCAAGTGACAGTAAGCGACGCGGAACATCGGTACCGCCAGTTGGTGGCGCTCGGCGCGAACAATCATGTCTCCCACGATAGCGTCTGCCTCAAGGCGCGGGGCCTGTTGGGCGATGTCGCGCATCATGGACGCCGCCCAGCCGGATTTAGTATCCAGCAGCCGCGCTTCGATATTTTTAACCTCTTCTGGCGATAAAGCATGACCTTCGGCCTCCGCCACGGCAAGGCTCTCGGCCAGTGCCTGTCGCATCAACGCCTCGCCGTCCTGAGTGGCGAGAATATCTGCCACATTGCCGCGCATCAGGCAGGTCATCACCGCGCCGGTACTGAGCATCACCCATTTGTTCCACAAGGCGTGAGTCGCCTGGGTGGAGAGCGAACGTGCGCCCGCGCTTTGTGAAATCAGTGCATGGAAGTTGGCGGCCAGCTGGCGAGGCGTGGCGGAACGATCGCCGACCACCACCACGTCGGTTGGCCCGAAATGCTGAATCACTCCCGCGCTGTCGAGCATGGTGGCAATGTAAGAGACGCCGCCCAGCACCCGCGCGCGGCCAAAGCGGGCGTCGAGCTGCTCATAGACCCACAGGCCGTTGAGGAAGGGTAAAATGGCGGTAGTAGGCCCAACGGCTGGCGTGATGTCATCCATCGCGGCGTGCAGATCATAGGTTTTACAGCTAAGGAGGATCAGGTCATACACCGGCTTGAGGTCTTCACGCAGCACGGTATTTACTGGCGCATGGAAGTCGCCCAACTCGCTGCGCACCTGTAAGCCGTCGGCAGCAAGCGCAGCGGCCCGTTTGGCTCTGACCAAAAAGGTGACATCGGCCCCGGCCTGAATCAGCCGCGCGCCATAATATCCGCCGATAGCGCCCGCACCTACTACCAGTATTTTCATCACTCACTCCTGCACATTTAAGGTAATTTAGCCTATTTTCGCTACTTTTCTGGCTCAGCGGATTTGGCGCTTTGCCGGTCATACAGCCGCGCGGCGGAGCGCCACTCGGTTAGCTCATCGGCTCCCGGTCCCAGCTCAACCTGCACATTTCGCGGTGAAACCACCGCGCCAGTTGTGTCATCCACCAGCGCGACACTCACCCGATGCCCGGATTGGCCATCGACCATCAGCAGCGGCGGGCCTTGTAGCTCGGCCAGATTCCACTTATTGCCGACCTGCATCATCGCCAACAGCACCAGCCCAATATCGCGGCCTTTTTCTGTTAAAACATACTCATAGCGATCTGGGCGCGTTTGATACAGCTGCCGCTCAATCAATCCCTGCCCTTCTAACGATTTCAGCCGGTCAGTCAAGGTGGCATTGGTAATGCCGCTCGAACGGCGAAAATCATCGTAGCGTTTCAGCCCCAAGAACAGGTCACGCATCAGCAACGCCCCCCAGCGGTCGCCAAGGGTGCCCATCACGCCTGCCACTGAACACGTCATGCCCTCAAAGCCTTTCGATCGCATTTCGTCTTATCCCCATCGGTATCTTCAACCGGAAGTGTATAGCCGAAATGATTTCTTCGACTACCCACTCTCTGTATCTTGATCTTTTTATAGTGACTCTTATTATAAGAGTCACTTCATCGTTAGGCAAGTTCTGGATGAAGTGATTAGGTCACCAGGTTTGATCGCGGCGACTTTATTTCTGCTATTTATCCAAGGATAATTTTCATGAACCACGCACGTGCCCGCACCAAAATCAGCTTGCTGCTGGGCTTGGCCCTGACCGGCTCGCTCTTTACCACCCCGCTTCTCGCCGAGACACAACCGACCAGCCAAACCGCATCCCCTTGGGATCGGCAGATCAACCCGGACGCAGTGTCTGGGGACGTTATCTATAAAAACTACAAATTCCGCGATGGCGAAACCTTAGACCAGCTCAAAATCCACTACGCCACGCTGGGGACGCCGCATAAGAATGCCCAAGGCCAGATAGACAACGCTGTGCTAGTGCTGCACTGGACCGGCGCGGATAGCCGTGCCCTGCTCAGCCCGACTTACACTAAGGCGCTGTTCGCACCGGGCCGCCCTCTGGATGCCAAACGCTACTACTTAATTTTTGCCGATAGCGTCGGGCACGGGCAGTCAAGCCAGCCGAGCGACGGGTTACGCGCTAAATTCCCCAATTACGACTATGGCGATATGGTTGATATTCAACATAAATTAGTCACTCAAACGCTGGGAATTAAGCATTTGCACGCCATTCTGGGCATGTCGATGGGCGGGATGAACGCTTGGCAGTGGGCGGTGGCCTACCCCGATATGATGGACGGCGTGATGCCAGTGGTGTCGCTGCCGATTAAGGTGTCAGGCCGCAACCTGCTGTGGCGGCGGATGGTGGTGGATTCGATTCGCTCCGATCCACAGTGGAAAGACGGCAATTACACACAAACTCCGCCAAACTGGATCATGGGTTACAACGTGCTGCGTATGATGATTGATAGCGCGCCCGACCTTCAGCGCACCATTCCAGATAACGCCGCAGCGGATAAGTTCTTAGCCAACAACCGCGTGGCGGCAGATCACGTCGATGCCAATGACATTCTCTATTCGCTGAAGTCCTCCTTTAGCTACAACCCAGAGCCGGACCTTGGGAAAATCAAAACCAAGCTCTTTGCCCTGAACTTCTCCGACGATGAATTCAACCCGGACAGCCTGCACGTGCTGGAAACTGTTGTGCCTAAGCTCAAACAGGGACGCTATGTGGTTCAGGCGGGAACCGCCAGCTCGCCGGGCCATTTCACTATGACCCGCCCTGACCTGTGGGCGCAGCACGTCGGCGAATTCATGCAGTGGCTGGGAGATAAGCCCGCCGCTTCCCAGCAATAAATCAGCCAAATTTTCGGGGGTGGCCTCGGCTGCCCCTGCTCACTCCCCCCGTCATTAGTGATTCCAAGTCATAAATGAAATGACTTCCGTGCTCTCGTAAAGCGGCGGCAAACCGCCCACAATTCTCCCACGCATTCTTCGGTACAGCTTCGCACCACCATGCGCCGCGCTTTCCGGCGTTGAATTTCCAGCGTCGTCACCCTCTGTTTAATCAGCCTAGCCAATAGGATCATTTATGAGTCATATCGCCGTACTCGGCCTTGGCGCGATGGGATCGCGCATGGCCGCCAATTTACTCGCCGCCGGACACCAAGTGACGGTGTGGAACCGCACGCCTGCCGCTGCTGAAGCCTTGGTCAGCCAAGGCGCGGTACAGGCATTCACCCCAAAACAAGCCGCCGAGGGCGCGGATTTCGTGATTGCCATGCTGCGCGATGACGTCGCTTCTCGGCAAGTTTGGCTTGATGCCGACACCGGCGCCATCCTCAGCATGAGGCCGGGCGCTATTGCCATTGAAAGCTCGACCCTTTCGCCTGATTGGGTGAAAGAGCTGGGTATGCGTCTCGCAGTGAAAGACATTTCGCTGCTGGAAGCTCCGGTGTCCGGCTCGCGTCCGCAGGCCGAAGCGGGCCAACTGGTGTATCTGGTGGGCGGCGATGAGCAGGTGCTGGAACGCAGCCGTTCGCTGCTTGAAACGCTAGGTTCGGCGCTGCATCACGTCGGCGGCCTAGGCAATGGCGCGCTGGTAAAACTGACAACTAATGCCCTGCTGGGTATTCAGGTGGCGGCGCTGGCGGAGATCATCGGCCTGCTGAAACACAATAACGTTGACCCAGCGCAGGCCCTGAAAGCGATGTCCGCCACCAGCGTGTGGTCGCCGGTTGCCACGGTGATGTCCAACAGCATGCTGAGTGGCAACTTTGCGCCAATGTTCCCGGTTGAGCTGATCGAGAAGGATTTTGGCTATGCCCTGCAAGCAGCGGGTTCGCTGAGTTCCGCCCCGACCACCACCGCCGTGCGCGACGTTTTCCGTCAGGCCATGGCGCAGGGACTTGGTCAGGAAAACATGACCAGTATTGTGAAGCTGTTTAGTAAGGAATAAGCCTTTAGCCGCGCCACTCTGCGAGTCAGGGTGGCGCTGATTCAATTCAACCGATTCGGGTTAGCCCTTCACTTGGCAGAGGCGGCGCGACAGCTTCCGCGATAATCATCCGCCATGCCCATTCTTAGCAGCAGGTCGTGGCCGATGTAATTACTCCAGTTGAAGGAGTTTTGCAGCACCACCACGGCGTTTTGATGCTGTTTATCAAAGCCAATATAGCTGGAGTAGCCGCCAATATAGCCCACCTGATACGTGATGGTCTGGCCGTATTGGTGGTCGGTAACCCAGGCGATATTGGCCGCTTCGATATCTCGGGCGAAGTAGATTTGCTCGGTGACGTTAATCGCCGCGTTGAGGTCGCCGGCGTGGCTGTCGCTGATGTGGGCGCGTAAATACTTCAGCAAATCATCAACATTGCTATAAAGGCTGGCCGCGCCGACCATGTTGTTGGAGAAGTGCCAGTCGGGCACCACGTCGCCACGAGGAATAAACTTCGGCTGGTCGCCAGCGTGACCAATGGCGCGGAAAGGGTAAATTTTGAGGCTGGTCGCGGCAAAGCTGGTGTTGTTCATTTGCAGCGATTTAAAAATAAAGTCGTAGGAGAGCTGCTGGATATCTTCGCCGGTTTTGAGCTTCAGAATGTAGCCCAGCAGGGCGTATCCCAAATTGGAGTATTGCGGCTGCATGCTGGCCGGGCGGCGGAAAGAGGATAAGTCGTTCAGTACGGCATTGCTGTCCAGCTCGCGATAAAAATTATCGCCGGTATACAGATACTTGAGGAAGCTTTCCAGCATATCTCTATTCATGTTTTGTCTTGGCAAGCCGGAGGTGTGGGTCGCGAGTTGCAGCAGGGTGATATTTTTGGCGTCGGCACTCAGCGGGGTATTTTTCGGCAAGAGATCGACCAGCCTGTCGCTCCATTTCAACTGACCTTTATCCACCAGCCCGGCAATCACCTCGCCGGTCACGCCTTTACTCACCGATCCCAGCGCGAACAGGGTTTCCCCATCAATTTTGTAGCCATTCACCGCGTTGGTATAGCCATACCCCCAGCTTCTGGCCGGGCCATTGCGGTGGATGATCCCCACCGCCAGCCCGCTGACTTTTTCCTGCCGAAGATAGCGATGCACCACGCCATCCACCATCCCATCAATATTCTGGGTGCAGCTCAGCTCCCTGACCTGTTCGGGGTGCTCATTCACCTGCATTTCAGACAAGGTGCCGCATGACGCCAGCAGAAGTGGCAGCGAGAGGGCCAGCCAGCGGGATCTCACCATGTAGGAGCAATAAAGTGAGTGTTCATGGCTGGTTTAGAAAGGGAAAAAGTCGGCTTTCTGGCACTGGTAACACTCCCCGGCGAAAAGTTTAAAAAAACAATTTCAATTAATTAGAGGTAAATCCCAGCGCATTCTACTCAAATCACAGCTCGCCACTATAGGATATATGACCTAAATTTCCCTCAGGAGGCGCGCCATCATTCACAGCCTCAACCGTTTCCCAGTCACCCCAGATCCAATCCCAGGCTGGTTTAGCTGAACACTCGGTTTATGGTATGAAAGGGTAAGGGCCTCAGCACAGAACAGGGTTGAAGTATGATTAAGATAGTCGGTTGGTTACTGCTCACCCTCGTCTCTAGTGGCGGACTGGTAGCCTATTTTCTACAGCAGCAATATGAAGAGAAAAGCGCCGAATTTCGCATTCTTTATCGCGATGTGACGATAAAGCTGTCGCAGCATGACGCAATCATTCCCCTCTTGCCTGCAAATCGGCCAGAATGGGAAGTACAAAAACTCTTTCCGCAGATTATTCGCTGGCGCCAACACTCGGGTATTGAGCCGCGGCGGTCCATTGTGGCCGAGAAGCAGGGACGCTATTGGCTCAATATTGACAACCAGTCGCTGTTGATAGACCTCAACAGATTGATCAGCGATGTGGTGGAAAAAAAACCGTTCAAACATCTGACGATACAATGGAATAACGCGACGCTCTTTGAGCAAGGTGCCGCAAGTCCAAATGATTATTGGCGCTGGGAGAAAGAGATCAGCAGCCAGTCGCAGCCGTTTATGCTGACTGCCGACGATCAGCCCAACTGGGCCGAAATGCCTTGGCCGCTAATACTCACTCCGGCCCTGTTCTGGGGGCTGGTGTTGTATCTGATTAACCAATTTCGGGCCAACAAACGCCGTCGCGATATCGCCGATATGCGTAACCAATACGCCGAGCTGACGCGGCTCAATACGATGGGAGAGTTGGCAGCAGGCATCATGCACGAGCTGAATCAGCCACTTACCGCGATCTTAAGCTACAACCAAACCGCGCTGCGTCTGATACAACAACAACGCACCGAGCAAGTGCCGTCGCTGCTTGATGCCGCCGTGGTGCAGATCAAACGTACCGATGCGCTATTGCAACAGTTCCGGCAGAAGCTGACCAGCCAGCAGGCTGACTATCAGCCGATTGTTTTGGCACGACTTTGGGCTCAGGTGATCACCCTGCTGGATACCGAAATCAGTAGTAAAAAAATCAGAGTGAGCAGCCATATCCCTGATGATTTACCCGTGCTGTTTGCGCCGCCGCTTTGGATTGAACAGATACTACATAACATTGCTCATAATGCCGTGCAGGCCCAAGACGACAATGCCACAGGCACGGCTTGGATCAATCTGGCGGCACAGACTTCGGATAACGGTATTTCGATCACCATTACCGACGGCGGTCCGGGCTTGTCAGAACTTGCCTTACAACAGGTCTTTATGCCGTTTTTCACCACCCGCGCCGCTGGCATTGGTCTGGGAATGGCCCTGACAGAAACGCTGATACAGCGCCTTAACGGCAGCATTAATGTGTGCAATATCGCGGGACAGGGCGGTGCCAGCTTTACCCTCTGGTTGCCTGTTCATCCTCAGGAGGAGTAATGGAAAAGTATATTTATCTGATTGATGACGAACCGGCCATTGGCGCCTCGCTCAGTGCCCTGCTGGGCACCGTCGGTTGGCAGACCAAAGCCTACGACAGCGCGCTCTCTTTTCAACAAAGCGTGGGCGAACTGCATACGCTCGCCGGTTGCATGCTGTTGGATATCAGAATGCCCGGTAAAACGGGGTTAACGCTATTGGACGAGTGGAAGCAGCAAGGGTTGGCGATCCCGGTGATCATCATGACTGGGCATGCCAATATTGAGTTATGTCGCCGCGCATTCAAAAATGGCGCATTTGAATTTCTGACTAAGCCGATTGATGCCGATCTGCTGTTTGAAACCATCGGGACCGCGCTGGAATTGCAAGACGCCTCGCAGGCCAAGCAACAAAAAATACGGCTGAAGCAAAGTAAACTCGCCACCCTGACTACCAGAGAATTGGAGATTTTCGAGCATATTATGTTGGGCAGCTCGAGTAAGGAGATTGCCCGCGTCTATTCGCTCTCTCCGCGCACTGTAGAGGCTCATCGTGCCAATATTTTTACCAAGCTCGAGGTCAACTCACTGCCAAAACTAATTAATGAATATGGCGAGATAGCCTTGTTGAAAAAGGAGTAAATGTCGCCCGTTCTCCGGCCGTCAGATTTTTCTCTAAGTAAAACTACCTAATAACCTAGGTGATCGCGCCAATAGTTAGCTTCCCTTGTCCCCTTTAGACTCCTTGCTATCCCACAGTGTTATCAAGGAGCACATTCACATGAAACTTATTGTCACCGGTACTCTCTTGCTCGGTAGCCTGATGTCATTCACCAGTGCCGCCAGCGGTGTTTTAACCGAAAAAAACCTTTCTCTTGAACTGGCCGACAAACTGGCACAAAGCACCCTTCAGGCCTGCAGCGCGGGTAACTACAACGTTGCCGTTACCGTGGTCGATCGCGCTGGTACGCCGCTGGTGATGAAACGCATGGACAACGCCGGTCCGCATACCGTCGATGCCAGCCGTATGAAGGCGTTTACTGCGCTAACCACCAAAACTGCCAGCGAAAACGTCATGAAGAATGCTCAGGCTAACGCCGGAGCCGCTAACTTGCGTGACATCCCTGGATTCTTATTACTGGCTGGCGGTGTTCCGGTGAAGCTGGGAAATGAAGTTATTGGTGCCATTGGCGTCGGTGGCGCGCCGGGCGGAAATCTTGATCAGCAGTGCGCGCTTGATGCCTTGAAAAGCAACGAAGCCAGCCTGAACGCCGGTTAATTCCCATCCCCTTTTATTCTCTACTCAAGGAGCGAGAAATGAACATCAAATTAGTCTTATCCACTCTGCCGCTGATTTTGGCTTCGGGCAGCATTATGGCTGCTGATTTCGCTGAGGGCTATTACGGCTCGGCAAGATATCTGCAAATCGAGCAACGTGCTAAAGAAATGGACACCAGCGCCCGTCCCGGCGTAGGTCAGTTTGTCAGCGGCCAAGAAAAAGAGCATTTTGGCGGTGCCGCCATTGCCGGTGGTTATCAATTTGGTAACGGCTGGCGCACGGAAGCCGAGTATACCTTTAAGAAAAAATCGGAATACACCAGCGGCTCCAGCACCTTCGCCACCAGCTACAACCATATGAAAGTCGACGCAGAGCGCCTGATGTTTAATGCTTATCGCGACTATGCGCTAGGCTACGGCGTATCGCTGTACGGCACTGCCGGGCTGGGTATCAGCAAAATCAAGGCTGGCGGCTGGCAGGGCGTAGACTCACGTGAGTATGCTTCAAGCACCCAAACCAACCTTACCTACGCTATTGGTGGCGGCGTCAGCTATGCGCCGGTGGAGCGTGTGACTTTCGATCTGGGTTATCGCTATGTCGATATGGGTAAAATTGAAAGCGGCTACAATGATTTCGCAAACGCCCGCGGCTTGAAAGATGAGCAAATGAAAGCTCGCCTGGTTTCCAACGAATTCACTCTGGGCATGCGTTATCTGTTCTAATTATAAACGTACTCTCAACCTATAGTGAAAAGTGGCGCCTTGAAGAGCATTCAGGTGCCACTTTTTATAGCTGCTCGATTTCTTACAAGCCGCCGAACTGAAAGTGCCGAAAAACGCCACTACCATGCTACAGAAATTCTAACCTTTTCTCGTCCAAATGATGTTCAACGGCGTTATCTGTTAAGTTCAAAACAGGAAGCTCTCGTATTGAACCCTCAGACTGTTAAGAGCCCCTCAACACCTGCGCTTCAGAATTAATGACTTCTATTGGCGTTGTAGTTTTTTTTCAACTAGCGAAGGATTTACTCGCGAAGAGATAGCAGAGAGTTCCATTTTGGTGAAATGAAGCAAGTCATGGATTAGCAAACTGCAATTCAACATAATTATAATTGCGCGCCTTTTAATAAAATTTTTGTTATCAACAAAGAATTAGAGATAGCCAAACCTTTCATCAGCATTAATTAAATATGTCATATTATTTCCCTTGCGACTGAATATTAAAGCTCGTTAGTTATTGCTTTGCTGAGTAGCCAGTTTCGC
>Ga0153979_1000085_pt1 | contig 16311 bp, 10 predicted proteins | sample TSGA063MetaG_FD_104690 | JGI IMG/M metagenome (GOLD analysis project Ga0153979, IMG submission 104690) | Attine ant fungus gardens microbial communities from Georgia, USA - TSGA063 MetaG | ecosystem: Host-associated > Fungi > Mycelium > Unclassified | place: USA: Georgia, Magnolia Springs State...
AAAACTCCTGATATAAAAATGTGTTTGGCCGGGTGGGGCCCCGGCTTGTTTTTTTGTTGAGAAAAAAAAAAAAAAAAAAAAAACAGTCCCTGGCCGTAGAAGGGGTAATTAAATTTGATATAATATTGTTGAAACAGAATAATGAATAGAATCTAAAATCACATTAGGGAAAATACCTAAAGCAAATGCTATTACAATTAAAGGAAATAAAACATAAAATTCTCTTCTTGATAGGTCAGCCATTACTTGTAAATGTGCACTGAAGCTTCCTCCTGCTAATCTATTATAAAACCATATACTATATGCTGCTGATAGAAAAATACCAGATGCAGCGGCTGAGGCTACTATAGCTGATCTTTCAAATGCTCCAGCTAAACATAACCATTCTCCTACAAAATTAGATGATAAAGGAACTGCTATATTACCTAATGTAGCAAGCATAAAAATTAGAGAAAATAATGGCATAGTTGAACTTAATCCTCTATAATAAGTTAAAACTCTAGTATGATATCTTTCATAAAGGCATCCTCCAGTAATAATAAATAATGCTGGACTAATAAATCCATGTGCTATACCTAATAAAATTGAACCTTCAATTCCACCAATATTATTAGAAAAGGCTCCCATAAGAATAATAGCTACATGTCCAATACTAGAATAAGCAATAATAACTTTCATATCTATTTGTCTTAAAGTAGTTAAACTAGCATAAATAATAGTTATAACGGCAATAGTATAAACTAACGGAGTGAAATATATAGTTGCTTCTGGTAATAATGGAATTAATATTCTTAAACTACCATATAATGCTAATTTTAATACAACTCCAGCTAATAAAATTGAACCTCCTAAAGGTGCTTCTGAATGAGCTAAAGGAAGCCATAAATGGAAAGGAACTAATGGAAATTTAATCATAAATGAAAAGAAAATAGCCAACCATAGTATTTTTTGTAAATCAAAACTAAAGTTTGTTGATGTTAAAATTTCCATATCTGTCGATCCTGTTAAATAATACATAGTTAAAAAAGCTAATAACATTGCTAATGAACCAAATAATGTATATAAAAATAAATGAAAACTAGCTCGTACTTTTTTACTTGATCCAAATAATCCAATTAATAAAAATAATGGAGGTAAAATACTTTCGAAAAAGATATAGAAAAGTAAGATATCTTTTACTGTAAAAACTGCAATTAACAATGTCTCTAATAACAGCATTATTATTTGATATGTTCTAACATTATTTGTTATTGCTTTATAATCTGCTAAAAATATTATTGGAAATAATACACATGTTAATATAATAAAAAATAAAGAAATACCATCTACAGCTAATGTTAAATGGCAAAAACTTAATTCATTATATTCTGTTACAAATTGTGATTGTGAACTATTTCTATCAAAATTTGCCCATAAAACTAATGATAATAATAAGTTTATTATTGCAAATCCTAACGCACAGTCTTTATAAAATATTGAATTATTTTTACTTGTAGTTTTTAATAAGATAATTATTATACCTATTAATGGAGTTAGTAGTAGTATTGTTAACATTTTTGCTTTTTTGCGAATTTAATCGATAAAGAATTATAAATTCATTGTGCCGCATTACGCTTTTGCACCCTTTTTTTAGCTTTAACCGTTCGTTTAAACGAAAGTTTACTTTTAATTATATATTTACAATTAGACTAGCAATAATACAGCTAAAAAATGGGCTGTTGCTGCGAATTTATCTTTTAATTTTTGCTGCTGTTTTGGCGGCTGTGCGCGCACCAACAGATAATTTAGCTATCCCATAACAAAGTAGTTATGTTATAAAATATAACTTATGTTATATTTAAATAGTAGAGTCTAAAGGGGTAATATAAAAAAGGGGTAAAATGTATTAATAATATGACGTCATATTATTAAGCTTGAACTGTTTCAGCTGGTAACATATTATAAGCATGATGAGCTGGTGGTGATTGTAATGACCACTCTAATGAACTAGCTATATTTGCATTTAGATTAAATTCAGCTGTTGATTCAAAAAATGCTGGTATTCTCCATGGGTTGTTTGACACTGCTTTACCGTTAACTAATTGATCATAGATAACAAAAATAAATACAGCTACTGCAACAACTGACATAATTGAACCATAACTTGCTACTAAATTCCATCCGGCAAATGCATCAGGATAATCTGGTATTCTTCTAGGCATCAATTTTGTTAACATAGGGTAATTTAAACCCTATTTCCCAATATTACTACTGGGTTCAGATTATGTCATCATTATAAATATAAATTTAGATCTCTTTCTATATTTATAATGTTGGGCGCTCATGTCGGGATTATTGTTGAAGAGACTCACCCGTTAATCGTTGAACTTGCTTATTACTAATCATATATAAATATAATCATTCTTCGTAATAAGATTAGCTGCAAATTGACCTTATATAAAGGCTTTTCTTGCAATTCACCCAATTTTAAAATAATGTTTATAATCTAATAAGATTATAAACATTATTGGGCAATTTTTCTTTTTGCACATTTTTTTTAATGAAGTTTTATTCTTTTAAATAATTTTCCTTTAAATGTTTTACCATTTTTTATATATTTTGATAGAGTATCTTTTCCCATTTTAAAGTGTTTAGAGCAATCTACAGTTGAAAATTCACCAATAAAAGAATCAAGTTTTGATCTAGTCTCGTCTAAATTATTATAAACATAAACAAGTTTAGTTAATTTAGCTTTCGTTAAATCTGACTTTTTTTTTCCAAACATAGGATTATTTATTCCTTTTTTATCTTTAATTTGCATTTCTATAAATTCTTTTGATTTAGCCTTATTATACATTGGGTTTAATTCTGCTAAACGGTTTAAGCCAAACTCCGGTTTTTGTTTGAATTTGTAACCTGTTATAACTCCTGCTGACGGAGCTAAATTAAGTGTTTGGCCAACAGACTCATTAAAAAGTTTATCTAAATAAATCTGTTCCCGTTTAAAGATTTCTTCTTTAGAAATAGAATAAGCAGGACCTAAATCTTCTAAAATAGCTAAAGCAAAATTATGAATTCCATAGTAGTTTAAATTTAGGTAAATTGGAGATTTTCTTTTTAAGAAACTGGGACTCCAATAACTTAATAATCTAGCAGAACCAGTTTGACTACTTCCAACATAAGTTTTGGCGGTAATAAGATTTATCCATTGATAGATAATAGATCTTTTTCTATTCTGTTGGCCAATTAAATTTCTATAAAGATTTGGATTTTCATATGTTCTTACTGGTAATGTTAACCACTTTGGTTTAATATGTGGACCAATTGGAAAATTATACTTTCCAATCACCTCTTTTTTTTTTCGATATTTTAAAGATACAGATAAAGGTGCAATTGAAAATGCATTTAAATCATAAAGATAAATATTTAAAAATATATAATATATTAATATAAAAAATGATAGAAATAAAAAGGTTAAGCTTGCATATATGATAAGCTTAACTAAAAAACTGTTGTTTTTTGATAAAACTTTAATTAAAAAACTGTTCAAAATTATTTTTTTACCCTGTAAACCTAAGAAATGTAAAGGTAAGAATGTTACATTTACTCCTATGAATAAAATCCAGAAATGTATTTGTCCTGCTAATTCATTATATGATAATCCAAAGATTTTTGGTGACCAGTAGTACCATGCTGCAAATAATGCAAACACAGCTCCCATTGATAATACATAATGGAAATGAGCTACAACATAGTACGTATCATGGAATGCTACATCGATTGATGCATTTGCAAGTACTACTCCTGTTAGTCCTCCTACTGTAAATAAGAATACAAATCCTAATGCAAATAGCATTGGAGTTGTAAATCTAATTGATCCTCCATAAATTGTTGCTAACCAACTGAAAATTTTAATTCCTGTTGGTACAGCAATAATCATAGTTGCTGCTGTAAAGTATGCTCTTGTATCTACATCTAATCCTACTGAATACATATGGTGACTCCATACTACAAATCCTAAAACACCAATAGACATCATAGCATATACCATTCCTAAATAACCAAAAATTGGTTTTCCAGAAAATGCTGAAATTGTATGACTAACCATTCCAAACCCTGGAATAATTAAAATATAGCAACAAAAAAAAAAAATAATTAATTATTATAATTATTTTTTCTTATTGGACTTAATCTTTCTAAAATTGAACAAAAAAGAGCAGCAGCTAAATGTCTTAGAGCTAAATAAGCGGCAAAAACAATGAGCGGCAGTGCACCACAAAAGGGCGGGCAGACCCGCCCATTGCGCAGCGCTGCAAAAAGGGGGAAGGGCAGACCCGGCAAAAATAAGAAAAAGAAACCGTAGCACAGCGTACTACGGTTCCCTAGCGAAATAATTTGACAGGTAGAGGTTTTTCGGCCGGTCACTAATGAGTAAATAAAATCATAATGTAACCATAAACAATAAAAACGAAAGACACCTTGATTGTAGCTAAAAATACTTTAAACAAGTATTTTATAACAATTGGTTCGAAATACAATTTATTTATCATAGTTAAGTATTTTCTTAGCCATTTGTTTTTTTTTGACTTAATATTAAAAGTTCCAAAAAAATGAATAATGATTAACAAAATTATTTCAGCCAATAGATATATCGCATAGAGTAACATAAGAAGACCAAACGCAAAACTAAACTGACCCGGATTAGTTAAATCAACCCAATTAAAGAAATCTTTAATTGATTCTGCTGGAATATTGATAAATGGAATAATTAATTTTTTATCTTTATTAAAGGAATCTTTAAAATCTCTCCAAAAGTTATATCTAAAATAACCCACAGTCAAATTAATTGATGCTAACATACCCAAAAAGGCTAGGTTATGCGCAATAAGTAGTCTCATTGTTCTTACAACAATACCTGTTACAAGTCGAGGAAATCGAGGAAAAATCCGTCTTACAAACCTTGGCGCTCTAAAAATTACAGCACGTTCTGGTCGTCTAATATTAGGTCTTGGCATCTCAAATATTTGTGGGTTGCAAAATGGACCCATTGTTCTAAAATATATTCTTAACAGAACTCCTGTAGATATTAAAGAATATAGTATTTGAATTTGTAATGGTGTTAAATCATTTACATGTTCAAAAAACAGACCAAGAAGTCTGTCGGGTGAAAATTCGTGCCAAGTTCCATCTTGGTCAATTTGTATTCCTACATTAATAGAAGAATTACTTTGCCGCTCAATATGCTCAGCACTAACAACAGCATCATTATTATTTATAACACTATCACAGAAGTTTTCAGTAGAAGTGTTATCATTTGCCGACGATGGAGTTTCTAGAAAATCACTGTCGAAAGTACTGCTGTTACTATTATTACTATTTAAATAAGGCTCTTCTACTACTGTATTTTCAATACCATTAGAACAAAGTTGGTTTTGCTGCATGGCAGGTAAATTTTCATCAAAGAACTTTTCTAGATCTAAATTATCCCATAATTCATCTTCGTTTCTATTACGTATAATATGACTAGGAAGTGATGCTAAATCATTTAATACTGCATTTTCTGTTATACTCGAGGAATAATCCTCAGGAGTAACTGTTGCTGTAGCTGCTGGTGTATCAGTTAAATCTGATACCTGTCCATTTGACCCGTTATTAGCTCCTGCACCTACCGCTGTACCTTTAGTCATTAATTCTCGTTTCTTACTAAATACCTTTTCCTTTTCTGCTATATATAGAATATATAGAATACTAATAAGTGATATATTACTATATATATAACTTTCATTTAAAAGATCCTTTTATTTTTCCCCTTTTTTAGGATCTTTTATTGGACTTAATCTTTATAAAATTGAACAGTGCACATAAATTGTCTTAGAGTTAAATAAGCGGCAAAAACAATTAAAAAAAAAAATGAGCGGCAGTGCACCACAAAAGAAATCTAAACTAATATTGATTATCTTTTAGCAAAAAAGGCTGCGCTACCTTTTTTTTTTTTATTTAGTGCGGCTGCAGTACGCTTGGTCCAAAAAACATTCTTTTAGCAATAACAAGGTCCCCTTTTTTCTGCTGCTAGAGAGATAAATATTATATTTAGATATTTATCTTCTCGTTTTTCTCTTTGTTAATTATTTAGCAACAAGAATAGTTCATTTTTTAGAGTTTGCGTAAAGTCTCTGAGGATCCTCTTTATTATATTTTTGGCCCCATCACTCTCGTGATAAAGCAACATATAATGTTAGTTTCCTGCTGATTGTCCGATCCGTTATATTTTGGCCCACAGTAGGACACTTATGGGCCAAAATATAACGGATCTAAGGATATCCCAGCATACAGCAAACTTACGAGGCCTATCTTAAATCGGCTCTAATTACCAGCTATCGGCTGATTTATGCGGTCGCAAACCACAAAAATATTAGTCCAAAATATATCTGATAACCTCGGGATGTCCAAAAAACCAGAATAAATGCTGGTATAATAATGGATCACCACCTCCTGCTGGTTCGTAGAAACTAGTATTAAAGTTTCTATCTGTTAATAACATTGTTATTCCCTAAATTGTTGCTTTACTGGACTAGGTCCCATGATATAAATATCTCAACTTTTCTTAAAAGTTTAACTTTTAAGAAAAAAAGGTAAAGCTGCTCGTATTCACATACGAGATCGGACACGATCTTATTTATTTAATTTATAAAATTCTTGTAAATGATCCCAAACAAATAGACTACGATTATCATTCATATTAGCTTTTAAGTTTAATATTTGTGGATTTATCATTTTATCTTTTAAATGATTCCCCTCTTTATAAATATTAAAAGCTTTTTGCCAATCAGTTGAATCAAGATATTTGCTACCGAACAGCGGATAATTAGTTAGATAATTTTCTAATATTAAATTTCCTTTAATACTAGTTGTTCTAATTCTATATTCAGGTGTTTTTGATGTAATTCTTATAGATTTAACTTCACATAATAAAAATAAAGCTATCTCATTTAAAAAATCATAGTTATCTATATTGTTATGATCCTTTTGTCGTTGAGATATTTCTAATTTACATTCTACTCGAGGATATTTTCCTATTTTTGTTGTTCGTAAAGAAAAATGTCCATCAGCTTCTATAAAACCTGCTAGCCAACTATTATTTATTAATAATTCTTTATTTAAAGGGTTTAAATCTATCGAAAGATATTCATATCTACAATTCAACCATTTGATTAATTTATTTAGAGAAACTATTTTAGCTGTTCTCATTTTTCCATTAATCAATTTTACAATTAATAATAAACCTATTATATTATTTATTGATAGTATATAGGCATTAACTCCTTTTTTTCTAGATAAAGAACCATGTCCTAGCTCTTTTTGAATTAACATTGCTAATGGTAAATCTTTTAAATGAAATACTAACTGTATTGATGGATAGTTTAACCTTCCTTTTTCTGATCTTATTGAATAAGGTACTATTATAGTACCATTCCCTTCAATTAGCCCAGCTAAATAATAAGAAAAATTAATAGAACTAGAGTCGCAAAAATTTTTCTTGTTCATTGATTTGAGGCTGTTTTCATCTATAAATCGTTTATCTGATATTTCACTTGATTGTGATCTAGTTATTAGACTAATATAAAAAATAAATTCTGGCATAGAGTCTCTGAGGATGCCAAATTGATTCAAATCAATAAGGTTTCCGGCTGATTGTCTTATTATATTAAATAAGAGTTCCCAGCATATGGCCAAATTTATAGCCGGCAGAATAATAGATTTACCGGCTAGTACTGGTAATGATAGTAAAAGTAAAACTGCTGTTACTAAAATCGCCCATACAAATAATGGCATTTTATGTAATGTCATACCCGGTGCCCGCATATTTAAAATTGTAGTAATAAAATTCATAGCTCCAAGCATACTTGAAATTCCAGCTAAATGAAGACTAAAGATAGCTAAATCTACAGCTCCTCCACTATGACTTTGAATTGATGATAATGGCGGGTAAACAGTCCAACCTGTACCTGCTCCACCTTCTAATAATGATGATGAAAGTAATAAGATTAATGATGGTGGTAATAACCAAAAACTAATATTATTTAATCTTGGGAATGCCATATCTACTGCTCCAATCATTAATGGTATTAACCAATTTCCAAACCCTCCTACCATTGCAGGCATAACCATGAAAAAGATCATAAGAAATGCATGCGCTGTTACAATTACATTATATAATTGATTATCTCCTTGTAAGTATTGAGCTCCAGGAGATGCTAATTCAAGTCGAATTAGAACTGAAAATGCAGTTCCAATCATTCCGCTAAATAAACCAAACATTAGGTATAACATACCTATATCTTTAGCATTTGTACTAAATAACCATCTTGTCATAATTTTTTATTTTTATTTTATTTTTTTTTTTTTCACTTATTGTTGCCTTTTGTTTTTCTTAGATATAGAAGATATCTAAATTTAGATAGATCTATATCTATCTATATATATAGATATATAGATATCATCTATCCTTCTTATATAGAATATATTATACGTTTATATTAATACAAAAAAAGGGGGTATTATGAGTAGAACGAGCCGAAACAAGAAAACTGCGGCAGTGCTTTTAATTTATTATAAAACTAGGCATAACTATTAACAGTGAATACATTAATATGTATTGTGATAACAGTATAATGAAATACAGTACTATTTTACTATTATTAAATCTATTGTAAATTCTTTTTATAAAGTTATCTAACAATTTGACGGGTATAGTAAACTTATAATTAGACATATAATATACTATTATAAGGCAAAGAGAAGCATATATTGTTATACCAACAAAACAGCGCATGCTAAATAACATTAAAAAGTAGTATTCTTGTTCAGTTAAGTTTAAATCAAAGTTTATAAAGGACAGGGGCCAAAGTCCTAGAGCCGTTAATGTCTTGGATGAAGACAAAACTTTTCTTTTTAAAGCTAATTTGTGACTGCATTTGTTATGCAAAAACGATAAAGATAGTAAAATTAATAGAATAAAAATAAAAAAGGCAAAACACACTTCTAAAGAAGAAAACGAGTAAATAATTAAACCATTGTTCATTTCAAATTCTTCTAACGGACATTGAATATGATCCATATTTTGTGAATCTGCTACTGATTTTGTTTTAGTTTCAATAAGATCATTTACTATTTGTCTTGGTACAATTTCTACTTTTTTATTTAATACTACTGCAGATTGTCTTTTATTAGCTGCTATTATACTAGCTACACCTAGACTTCCTGATAACGCCATCCCTAGATATCCTGGAAGTCTAGGTGCTTTGGGGTTAGCCATCATATAAGAAGATGCGGTGGTTATACCTCTTACACTTGCGTATAATCCTGCTACAGCACCAGTTGTAGATATAATCTTATTCGCTGTATTAGAAACAGTAGTACCAGTTGTGTTTACTGTAAATGTTATTTTATCAGTATCTGTATCTTCTAATAATATTATATTATCAGTATAATTAACGAACGTTAGCCCTAAAATTAATATTACCATTACAAATAATATTAATTTGGCTGCAAAAGCAACTGGTTTGGTTGAATCTAACTCTACTAATAAACATACCATTGTAACAAAAATAATTCCCGTCATTATCATTAACATGTCAATAATACAATCAATATTGACAATTGGACCTAGTTCTTTGTCAATTGCTGCTGGATTTAAACCAGTTGCGTAAACAAATAAAAACAATATAATAATATAAGTCAAGACAGTTTTAATATTTCCTTTTTTTAATTTAAACTGCAGATTGATTAGATTAAAAATACCTAAACACATCAAAATGGTAGTTATTGTTATTATTATAAATCTATAATAAGTCCAACCGATTCCTGCTCCACCTTCTAATAATGATGATGAAAGTAATAAGATTAATGATGGTGGTAATAACCCAAAACTAATATTATTTAATCTGCAGAATGAAATAGAAACAGTTTCCTGCATTAATGATAGGGCTTCGCCTGTTTTTTTAAAGATTACTCTTTTTGCAAACATAACTATGAAAAGGATCATAAGAAATGCATGCGCTGTTACAATTACATTATATAATTGATTATCTCCTTGTAAGTATTGAGCTCCAGAAGATGCTAATTCAAGTCGAATTAGAACTGAAAATGCAGTTCCAATCATTCCGCTAAATAAGCTAAACATTAGGTATAACATACCTATATCTTTAGCATTTGTACTAAATAACCATCTTGTCATAATTTTTTATTTTTATTTTTATTTTATTTTTTTTTTTTTTACTTATTGTTGCCTTTTGTTTTTCTTTAGATCTAAAAGATATCTAAATTCAGATCTATATATATCTTTAGATATAGATATATAATAAATACTTCTTATAAATAATATATTATACGGTTAGAGTCTAAACGTATAATAGAGTTGTATTATGCTGAAAAATGGGGGGGGGGGACCTAGCAAATTTACCCCATTTTTGTTCATTAAACCTTTAGTCTATTATTATGACTCTAAATCTAGATTTAAATAAGCCGGATTCTGTTTTATTTGCTAATTACACTTCATTTAAGCATATGAAACATATATTTTTGGCAGCGCAGCAGCCTTCTGATTGAAAAGTCCGCATTTTTATTGCTTTAGTGCTCTAAAGATAAAAAAAAAAAGGCTTTTTCGATTTAGCCTTGCCGCAAAATGATAAAACTATAGGTAAGCTTATATATCTTACCATATAAGGGGGAGAGCAAGGGGGACCAATCTGCTCCATTTGCGCCATTATTCTTTTGCTGCAGAAAGATAAATAATAATATCTATAACATTTATCTTCTCGTTTTTCTTGTTGTTACTAATGCAAGTAACAACAATCTATTGAGTTTTTTTGCAGCAATCAACTCTTTGTTGGGGCAGAATTTAGGATTGATGGAAACTCCAGCGAAAACTGTAAATTTGCAGCTGCCAAATATATTTTTTGGACTAACCAGAGGATTTTAAGCTCGCCGATTATAATATTATAATAATCGATTATTTTCTTTAGAGTTCCCTTGTTTTTACAAAATCTATAAGATTCTGGTAAATAAGTCCCGGACTTTCCTTTTAAATAGTAGCAATATAAATCCTAGATTAGTTGACCTGCCGGCTTCTTTAGCCGGCAACATAATAGACCAAAATGCACTTGCAAAAGTGCACCAAAATGTTACTTATTCTCTAGTTCTCTTTGCTCATTTTTCTTTCTGCTCTTTGCAGCTTATGCTATATTGTTACCAAATAAGGAAGTGCTCTACGGGCTAAATTTTAGCCCGTAGAGCTCTTTGCCAAAAGAACTATTACGATATAATATACTATTAAATATTCTGCTGCAGCGGCAAAAAGGAGCAGCAGCGCACTGCTGCAAAAAAAAAAAATGAGCAAAAATGAGCAAAAAGAGGTAATATAACATATAATAAAAATAAATAAACGTTATTCTGCTTTTTTCATATTTTCATTGTAATTAGGTTTAAAACTATCAAAAACTTCAGTTGAAGCAGAAACTGCACTAATAACAGATCCAATAGCAAATGCTGTTGCTGTTAAAGGTGCCCTCTATTACTTTAGAATGCTAATTTAGCACTGGTAGTTGCAGCAAGTGCAACTAGACATCGGTCTGATACCGATGTCTTTTCAGATAAAAGAGTTACAGCTGAATTAGAGCTAGCTTTAACTTCTTTGCCTATACCACTGGCGGTTGAAATTGTCCTCTTGTTGTGTGATCATTGAATGGATTTAAACCAGAACTAGATGGACTATTGTCACATGCTCAGTAAATTGGTTATAAAATATATTTAGATAATAAATAATTTAAGTCAAAAAAATAATTAATTATGGCTAAAACATAACTTAATGAATTATAAAATATAAAAATAGCTATAACTTTTTGAATTATAGTTCCTTTTTTGAAAGCAAACAAGACTAGCAATATTGATTGATATAATGCTAATATAAATAAGAAATATGTAACAAATGCGCCAAAATAAAAGAAAAAGAAATATAAAGAAGATTCTGCTGAATTTGTTAGACAATTTGTAGAATAATCAGCTGAATAGACAGCTAATCGGGGGCATAAACTTGCTAAGATTAGGCTAACTGAATAATTCTTAAAAACGAAAATGTATTTAATATTAGAAATACATAAAGAAAAAAAATTTTTAAAACTAATTAGCGGATTTAAAACTATAAATCTAATTTCTTTAAATAAGCCTAATATAAACTCTTTTATAGTTAATTTGTAATAAGTTAAATTTCTTTTTTTTATTTCATTAAACATAGAATATGATCGAACACCTATTATTTTGTTTTTAGCTGAAGCAGCTAACAAATTTATTTTAATACCACCTATAATGGGGGTATTAACAACAGATAAATTTACTGTGTTAAATACTTTATTATTATCGTTATCTGATAATGCTACATCCATTAATGTATTTTCAAAAACAGATATGGCTGGAATTATTATTAAGAAATGAGCAAAATAATAAGCAGTACATATTTGTCCAATTTCGACATATGGTGATTCAACATGTTGGCTACCTAACCACATTAATAGTAAAAAATTAACAGCAAAAATAGCAAAAGCTATTTTACTAAATGGTTTAAATGCATTTCCTCTTAATCTACTTAAGTCTACAATTGGCATTAAAAATAATACTAAAATTGCAGCTATCATAGCTAAAACTCCTAATAATTTGTTAGGAATTGATCGTAAAATAGCATAGAAAGGTAATAGATCATATTAAATTATTTACTTATTTTATATAACATATCATCTATAATATACTCACTGACTAATTCTTTTAAATGAGTCATTGATCTTTCCCAAATATATATTCTATAACCTGAATTATGTTTGTGCAAAGATGTTTTTAAATTAAATTTTTCATTTAATACATTTTGTAATAATAAGACATCAGTATATGTAAAAGCATAGGTATTTAAATGTAAACCAGTTTTAGATTTGAGTTTAGATGATTGACCAATAGAACCGTCATCCATAATCCAATAGGCTAAACCTCGTCTTGTAAGTAATTTATTTATATTACAACAGACTCGTTTTTTACGATTTCCATTCTCATCTATTATATAAAATAAAAGAGCCCATTTATTAAATAGCGGAAGTGCCATTGTACTAAAACTTATTGATTTATATTCTTTGTTTGTTTTTTTGTTAATAGATATTCGTTCTTTTACTTTCCGATCAATTACTATATATGGTTTAAACATATTAAATACATGATAAAAATAATTTAAATGTGAAATTTTAGATGTTGTTTGTGCAAAATGAAATCGAGCATTTGCACTTGAAGAAGCTTTAGATCCTCTTCCATCTATATGACCATCTCCAAGTAATAATCCAACAATTGCTTCATTAAGTTCACTATTAAGTTTTAGATTTGATCTTTCTTCTTGTGAAAGTCTTTTTTTTACTGTAATAGTATTTGTTAAAGATAATATCTTTGTAATAAGATCATTTGTTAAATATTGTTAAAGTTTAAATAATTTATTGGACTTTCTCTTCATCCTTGATTTTACAGTGCAATAATAAGGAGCTTTGCGTAAAGTCTCTGAGGATCCATTCGTTTTATTCTTAAATAAAAAAAGGTTTCAGTATCCTGCTGATTATTTTAATTTTCCCTTTCTAAAAAAAATTAAAGTCTTCCAGCATATAGCAAAGTAAATTTTTCTTAAGATTACTCTTAAGCATGGCATCTTTTAGAAGTTTACCATTCAGGTACAATAGAAGCTGGTGTTTGCATAGGATTTGCTGGAATATAATTATCACTATGTCCTAATACATTAGGAGCATAAAATACAAATAAAGATAATACTAAGAAAAATGCTACAATTGTTACTAAATCTTTGAAAATAAAGTAAGGGTGCATTGCTAATCTATCTAAATTTCCTGTAACTCCAACTGGATTATTTGAACCACTTTCATGTAAAGCAATCATATGCATAATAATTAATGCAGCTAATACAAATGGTAATAGATAATGTAAACTGAAGAATCGATTTAATGTAGCATTTGAAACACTAAATCCTCCCCAAATAACAGATTTATTGATGATAAAGCATTTAATCTCTATCTTCTTTTCTTAACAGAAAAGCTTAGACTATGTCTTCAACTTCATTTTGGCTGCTTCTCTTTTCTTTTTTTTTCTTTACAGTCAAATTTCCATTAGACTAATATAAAAAAGAAAACGTTAGCGTTAGAAGTTGTGGGGTTCTCGTGTCGGGCTTATTGTTGGTATAACTCACCCATTAGTCGTTGAACGTTCTTGATTCATAAAAATACCGAACCAAGCTCCGCTGCAAATTATCTTTAATAAAAGACGTTCTTGCAATTCTCCCCATTTTTCATTAAAACATCACTGTTTTAAGGAGCCTATTTTGTAAAATTAATAATTATTATTATTAATAAGTTTAACTTGAAGGAAACTTTAAGTTTTTGTAACGAACCGTTTTTTTTAAATCATTTAACCATTTGAAGTAACTAATTCCTTTTAAACCAATTAATGGATGATGACCTGAGAATGAAAAAAAATTAATCACTTTTTGTATATCAGATTTACTTGAAACAGTAAACTGCTGATACATATCTTTTTCCACAGTTATTTTCCTGTTGCTGTCAAAAACTAATTTGAAAGCTTCGAACAGGTTTAGCTGTATTCTTTGTTTCAAACTAAAACAACCATCATTATTTGATTTTATAAAAAAAGAACCTTCAGCTAAAGTAAAACCTATGATCCAATTAAAAAAAAAAGGTAAATTTAGATAATCTGAAGGACTAGTTACCATTTCAGTTAAATTCTTTTCTTTTTTTCTATCATTTAAAGTTTTTATTTCATCGTATAATTTTACATCATTTTGCAATATATCAATAGCTAAATTAAATTGGCTTTTACGAGTTTCCGTCAAAAAAAAGATCTTATGATATATAAATAATGGGAAAAGAACTTCTTGTAAATCAGTTCGATTTATTATTAGTTTACAACTTGGACTTTTAAGATCTTTATATTCGGTCACTTTACCTAACTTTAATACAGATTCGATATATTTTAATGTTGAAATATCACTTAAATGTAACGATAAAACTAATTTAATTGCAATGAATCCCTTTGTAGTTTTAGTTATTTGAATATAGCCATCTCCATCTATTAAACCAGCTAAAAAAGCTAGAAATGATGATGGTATCGATAAATATTCTTGTTTTTGTGATTCTAAACGACGTTTGTTTCCTCTTGTTAATGCTTTATTGCTAATAATACCTATAACAGGCAATTTGTTTGTTATAACAAATCCGGCTATAGTGCAATTTATTAATTCTATTATGTTTTTTGACTCTACAATATCTTGTCCAATCCATGGAATTGCTGACATTAAGTTTGTAATAACAGTTGCCCCCCATAATGACATTTGACCATAAGGTAATACATACAGATTATTTACTATATAAACATTAGATTAGATTAATATATATAATAAACTATAATATCTTATTTTTTCGAATATTATAACTTTTATCCGTCAAATCTTGATAAAAGTAATTCCGACTGTGCATTAAGCAGCATTTCAGCTACCCATTAGTGACCCAGTCTGTCGCGATTATATAGATAACCGACGATCTCTAATTCATCAATTATTTAGATAGGGGCTAATAAATTCTCTAAATAATAAATAATGAATTCTTTGATCGTTTTCACTAACATTGCCAAACTATTTTTCTGTTAGAAAAGAGTTCAATAACTCCGTCGAGTTATTCCACTTTAATTTTTAATTCTTTCTAAAAATTGCATAAAAATTATTAATCATGGGACTATAAATTAGATTAATTATACATAATTAGTTTATTGGAGCAGCAGATTTAACTATAAATCGTCTTTTGTAAAAAGGTGTTGAACCTTTATTGCTTAAAGCTCTTTGTATAGTTTTTATTGAACAACCTATAGAACTTGCTCCTTCAACTATACTATTAAACTTACCATATACTGTACCATTAACATTATAAATAATAATAGCTTTACTATTTTTCTTTAGATTTTCAATTGATTCTTCAGTAAAATTACGATTTTCATTTGATCTATTTTTAGCTGCTATTCTCATAGCTTCAATAGTTTCAACTGAAAACGTTTTATTTCTATTAAGATTACCTATTTGCAATCGTCTTTCTTCAGAATAATTAGTTACCATTTTTAATCTAGTAACTTCGCTATGTTTATAACCAAAACTTGAACCAGCTTCTAATAATATATTATAATCAGGTAAAAGAGATTTTAAATAAAAATCTTCTAAATTCATTAATTCTTTATTAT